>Ga0326727_10005707_pt1 | contig 35107 bp, 27 predicted proteins | sample MB2enrmetagenome_FD_207643 | JGI IMG/M metagenome (GOLD analysis project Ga0326727, IMG submission 207643) | Lab enriched peat soil microbial communities from McLean, Ithaca, NY, United States - MB29MY | ecosystem: Environmental > Terrestrial > Soil > Wetlands > Peat | place: USA: New York...
AAAGTGCCCTCTGGCTCCCCTTCCGGCCGGTAGGAACCGACTTTCGGCTATTCTTCCGAACTAAGCAAAGCCTTATGCACACCCTCGGTCTTCGAGCAAAAGGCACTTTTTCCGCAGCCTGCTAGTATCAAGCAGCCACAATCGTCGTGTCCTTTCAAAAACGCGAGACAGAAGATCTTTGGACTCGGCTACTCAGTGCTCCTGTTTGTTTATCGGAAGACAGATGATCGTTCCCGAAGAACCGCGCGGCTGACTATTCTTCACACGATATTCATCGAGGAGCGAAGAACTGCCGATTACCAGATGACGACAAAGATTAGAGAAGTCATTGTGAACGACGGGAATGAGGATGATATCGCAGGGCTGCTTCTCGACCGCAATTTGCTGGTTGACGACACCGAGGCGCACGCGATTGCGAGAGAGATTCTAAGCCATGCCCCGGAGGTCGGCTATCTCACTATTTCCAATGCCTACCAGTGGCGACTTCAGTACGGCCGAGTTATCACCCAGGCCGGGCAGATCGAGGGGATTACGCGCCTTTGAGACGCTAATGAGCAAGCCGAAGTCAAAGGTGGAATTTGGAGACTTTCAGACGCCGCTGCCTCTTGCGAGGGCGGTATGTGAGCTGCTCTCGCAACGGGGCGTTAAGCCAACGTCAGTAGTCGAACCGAACTGTGGCAGAGGTAATTTTGTTGTCGCATCTTTGGAAAAGTTCCAAACCGCCAGAAAGGTCGTTGCCGCAGACATCAACGCCAAGCACATTGCCTCTTTAAGGTCTGCGCTTGAAGGGCGACGTTGGCCTTCGGAAATTGACGTCTGTTGCGGGGATTTCTATTGCATCAACTGGACACAAGTCTTAAGAACCCTCCAAGAACCATACCTAATCATAGGAAACCCACCGTGGGTGACCAACGCTGGCCTGGGCGTCATTGGCGGATCGAACTTACCGGAGAAGTCAAATTTTCAACGCCATTCCGGCTTGGATGCGGTAACTGGGAAAGGCAATTTTGACATCTCCGAGTGGATGCTGATTCGGGAATCAGAATGGCTGAATGGCCGCGCTGGCACACTTGCGATGCTCTGCAAGAAGGCAGTTGCACGCAAGGTGCTTCTCCACGCCTGGAAAAACAGTATGCAGCTTTGCGGAGCCAGCATATACCCAGTCGACGCGATGGACCACTTCAATGCGGCGGTCGAAGCATGCTTGCTCGTCTGCGACTTTTCGCCCGGTTGCGTTTCCAGAGAATGCAACGTGCATGCCACTCTCAGCGATGGTCCCGGCAGGACAATATTCGGTTTTCGCGATGGCCGACTTGTGGCCGATGTGTTGGCCTACGAGCAGACGAAGCGATTGGCCACGAAGTCGGGAACTTACAAGTGGCGGTCCGGCATCAAGCACGATTGCTCTGAGGTCATGGAACTGAACACGGAGGGAACTAGCTACCGCAATGGACTTGGCGAAACGGTAGAACTTGAGCGGTCCTACCTGTACCCGATGCTGAAGGGCTCCAAACTGGCAAATGGAAATCACGAAAAGCCTGAGCAATGGATGGTAGTGCCGCAATGTCACATTGGCGAAGCCACCGGACAGATAAAGCAACTCGCTCCGAAGACGTGGAAGTATCTATGCGACCACGCAGGCCGACTGAAGCGTAGGGCAAGCGTGATCTACAAAGGCAGGCCACCATTCTCTATTTTTGGAGTTGGTGATTATGCATTCGCTCCTTGGAAGGTCGCTATTTCTGGCCTTTACAAGAAGCTAGAATTCAGGGTCATCGGACCGAGGCACGGAAAGCCGGTAGTTCTGGATGATACGTGCTATTTCCTTCCATGCCAAAGCGAGTTAGAGGCTAGATATCTTGCTGATATTCTGGATTCGGGGGCCGCAAAGGACTTCTATACTTCGCTGATCTTCTGGGACGCGAAGCGGCCCATTACAGTTGAAATTCTCCGTCAATTGGACATTGACGCCCTCTCCAAGGAACTAGGCATCGAAATTACAGCCCATCCGACGGTGCTCGAATTCAAATTGACGACGTGATAATTACAAGCAGGTAGCGGGTAGCACAGACTCGCTGCTGTTGCGAGTCTGCGGCTTTTAATGTTAAGGGATTTGATTGTCGCTCATGTACACACATGAACAGGCCGCACGGAAGGACCGCAGAGTCCTGACACCAGGGACTCTGCTACTCGGTTACAGTTCGACGGCGAAGGCTTTGGCGCGATATGCGAACCTTTCAGCCTGGAGTCGGTAGGCATCCTCCAACGCGTCGCTGCGAGCCTGCGGGAAAAGGGTGTTTGTGGCGACGGAAGCGAAGCCGTTTGCGGCCAGCAACCGATTCTCGGCTGCCACTTGTGTTTCGATCTGGCCTCCCTTGCGGATATGCACCGGGTCAATTCCTAGGTTGACCAGTTCCGGGCAAACCATCATAAAACGGTGACACTCTAAGGGGTCCTCTTCCGCGCACATTATCGCCACCGGCCCGTTCTCCAGTTCCTTCAACAGACGTTCTACCCCTCTCTGGAACGCGTAAGATTTGCGGCGCGCCGCATAGTCAACCACTCCATTGGGACGGTAAGCGTCAGAATCGTCCGGGCGCCCCCCCAGTTCTTCGCCCAGGAAGAGGTAAGATATGTTCTCGGCAGCAAGCAGCTTCTCGAGGACGGGCTGGCTGAAATGAGGGAGGCGTGCACTTTGGGGCACGCTGCGCACATCGGCTACAAGCTCGACCCCATAGTCCTTGAGCGGTTTAGCGAATGCGCCCATCTCCAAGATAGAGTGGCCGATAGTATATAGGGGTCGTAGCCCAGTCGAACCTGCTCGCAGAGACGTCTTAGGCTCCACGCTCACTTCTCCTCTAACACGAACGAAGCATACCACAAGACCTGTCGCAGAGCACCGCCTTCGGGGAGCTCTGTCAAACTCCTTGGACGGACCTTAACTCAGCGGCCGTTTATTGGTGTAAGATTCACTCTGAAATTAATCACTGGAGGGACTGATGGCTGAATCGCCCGAGAATACGCTTAACCGCAGGTCATTTCTGAATCGCACTGCTTCGATGCTGGCGGGAACCGCCTTGGGAACGACGGCGGTTTCTTATGGGCGCATCGTGGGGGCCAACGATCGCATCTCGCTCGCGCACATTGGAATAGGAAGTCGCGGTCGTGAGCTGGATTGGCTCGCCTCGCGCCTGAAGGAGAAGCAGAACGTGGAGATGACCGCCGTGTGCGACCTCTGGAAAGTGAATCGGGAGCGAGCGGTGCACGCCAATGAAACTTATTACGGCCGAGCACCGCGCCAGTTCCAGCATCTCGAGGATTTGCTGCAGTTGCAGGACGTGGACGCCGTGCTGATCTCCACCCCCGAACATTCGCATTCACCCATTCTGAAGCTCGTGGCCGAGGCCGGGAAAGATGCGTATGTCGAGAAGCCCATGGGCAACGTCTTGGAAGAAGTTAAGGCGGCGCGCGATGCGGTGCAGCAACAAAAGCGCATCGTTCAGGTCGGCACGCAGCATCGCAGCGAACTGTTTCCGCAGGCCGCCTGCCAGGTCATCCAGTCGGGGGCGCTGGGCGACGTGAGTAAGATCGAAATTGTATGGAACTATCACGGGCCGCGTTGGCGAGGGCGCCACGAAGTGAAACAGCTCCGCGCCGAAGACACCGATTGGAACAAGTGGCTCATGACCAAGCCGCCACGGCCCTTCGACCCCCAACTTTATTTCGAATTCCGCCTCTACAAAGAGTTCTCGAGCGGCATCTCCGACCAGTGGGTGAGCCATGCCATCGAGCTTGTGCACTGGTTCATGGATGAGAAGTATCCCAGCTCCGTGGTGGCGCACGGCGGTATCTTCGCCTGGCGAGATGGCCGCGAGAATCCGGACACCTTCCAGGCGCTGTTCGAATATCCCAAGGGATTCATGGTCAGTTACTCGACGAGTTTCGGCAACGACGCGCCCAGCTTCACTCGCTACATGGGGAAGAAAGCGACGCTCATGAACATCGGGGGCGAAGGCAGCCCCCGATACAAACTGGTCGAGGAGAAAGGCAACCACGAAGATAACCCCGACATCGACCGGCAACGCGCCGAAAAAGACATCCTGCTTCCTGGTGATCAGAAGGTGCCGCCGGAAGGGATGGGTGACCTTGACCTGCACCACATGGAAAACTGGTTCGAGTGCCTGCGTAGCCGCCAGGAACCCCGCGCGCCCGTTAGCGATGGCTATGCGCACTCAGTGGCCTGCATCATGGCGGCCGAGGCTTACTGGGCCGGGAAGAAGCTCTACTACCATCCGGAGACCGAAACGATTCAGGACCACGCCACGGAGTCATGACCGAGTCTCTTCACCAACTGCGCGACGAGATCGAGCTCTTCATAAACTCTCTCTCTCATCCTCTTGTGGTGGAAGACGAGGTCGAGCTTTTTGACCTCTCGGCGATCCAGTGGCGGCTCTCGGTGGAATTCGGCAAGCTGATTTTCACGGCCTGGAACGCCGCACGCTCGGTGAGCCGGAGGATCGAGGAGGTCGCCTACCGCGACGGCAAGCGGCTTGGCGTCTTTGCGCGCAAGGCCGGTGGCCGTGAGACCGTCACCCTGGAATTCCGTCCGGCGGATCGCGCCGCCGGCCAGGCGGATAAGGCGCCGGGACGCGTGGCTTTTCAGAAACAGTTGCTCGCCATGCTGGCGCGGCAGTACCCGGGCTGCAGCTTCGAGCGCGTCAGCCACCGGTCTGATCGGGAACACTCGTTTTCGGCATGGTACACGAGAGGCGTGGCGCGGCAGGGCCGCACGGCTTGGGCCTTCCTCGGAACGAGCGAAAATGAATCCCCTGCTGCTTCCGATGCGGCCTTGGCTTTCGGGCTGATCTGGTTGGATTGGCTGCGCAGCCATTCCGAGCGCGTCACTTATCCCGGGTTGAAATTGATCTTTCCGCCCCGGGCGGCAGAAACGTGCGCGCACCGAGCTGCCTATCTGAACCATCGCGCTGTGCAGGTGGAGATTCTCGAGTGGTCGGCCAAGGACGACCGGCCGAGCGTGATCGACTGGAGGGATTACGGCAACGTTGAAACCCGCTTGACGCCGCGGCGGGTGGGCGCAGACCTCCTGGAACGCCACAGTGGGCTGCTTTCGCGGCTGCTGGGTGACCATCTCGCCAAGGTTGAGGTGGTAGCCGACGCCGCAGCCGCGGCACTTTCCATTCGGGTGCTCGGTCTCGAGCTGGCGCGCCTCGAGGGTCTGCTGGCCCCGCGTCTCACTTTCGGCCTGCCCGGTAGCGCACGGCGTCTCGACGAGGGCAATCTCTCAGAATTCCGTCAGTTCCTCGAGACCGCCCTGCGAAGTCGTTGTGCCGCAAGCCCGGACCCCTCCGGCGAGCTCTACCGGCTTCAGTCTGAGCGCTGGCTTGAGAGTATGGTGGTGCGCGACGTCAGCAAGCTCGACCCTGCTCTCCTGCCCGATTGCGTTTATCCCCAGGTTCCTGCGTTTACCGGGATGGATCGCGGAGTTATTGATATCCTGCTGGCCACTCGCAGTGGGCGGCTGGCGGTGCTGGAGTTGAAGGTGCACGAGGATATCAACCTTCCCCTCCAGGGTCTCGACTACTGGCTGCGCGTCAAGTGGCTGCAGGAGCGCGGACAGCTTCAGCAGTTCGGATATTTTTCGGGAATCGAACTCGCCGATTCTCCCCCCCTGCTCTACCTCGTTTGCCCTGCTTTTCGCTTCCACTCCACCACCGGCCGGATGCTCCGTTACCTCGAGCCAACCATCCACATCCTGCAGGTGGGCATCAACGACGGCTGGAGGGAGGAAATCAAGATCCTCTTCCGGCGGGAGTTCGAGAGGCAGGCGTGATCTGCGGATGGGCAATCTCAACCTGCAGATGGCAAAGAGCAGTTTTCAAACGGCTCTCCATTTGTTTGAAATCTCAAATTTGAAATTTGAAATCGCGTTATGGGGTGGGGATGGGCGAGGTGTTGTCAGCGATCAAGTGGGACTGGGCCTTGAGGGTGCTTAACCCGCTCCGGCCTGCCGCGAATCACGGATGCTTCCGCGATCCCAATCCTTCCATCCGTTATCCACGGCAAGCCGCGAGCGGGCGATACAACAGACCGAGTAGTGCTCCAACATCAGACCAAACGTTTTTCACGCGGGCTCCTCCAGCACCGCGTCCGCGATCGATGGTAGCCGAGGCCCTAGCCAGCCAGCGGCGAGTCGCTCGAACCGGCAACCGCCGTGCTGTTCTGGCGGATCACACCCGACTGATCGGTGTAGTAATAGTTAGTCCCTGTCGTCCCGGCGCTGACGGGAACAGCAGTGAAGCTGTAAAAGTCAATCTTGCCGGTCGGATCAGCAGTGGCAGGTGAGTAGTTGAACGTATAACCACTCTTGGAGCTAACGTTGACCGATGTGGCCGCTTGCCCGGCTGCCGGCATTCCCGCAAGAACTTCGTCAATGAGTCCTGCAAAGGAAGCGGTGGGGGTGTTCTGGCCTGCTGCCGCTGGACCCAGGTCACCCAACGTCGAAGAGTAACCGGTGTTGTAAGTAGTGGAATAAGTAACCTCTGCAGTGTTAAGCGTGCGGAGCGATCCGACCGCTGAAGCTTGGTTGGCTGCGATGCGCGAGCGCAGCAAGTTCGGGATAGCAATTGCCGCGATGATCAGAATAATCGCAACTACGATCAAAAGTTCAATCAGTGAAAAACCTCGTGGACCTTTCTTCATTCTTCCTTCCTCCTTGATTATTTTAATACTTTCGTACTGGCACGTACTTTAGTGCAGTTTGCCTGCCATCTGGGAGTTAAGGTGATTTCTTTCTTACAAATAACCACTGTTTTATCATGGCGTTGAAAAAACCCCTCGCGAGGTATGATCAGCGGCGGCAAGGAAACGGCTTTCGGTTGCCCTAATTTGTCGAAACAGCATGACGAAATGTGTCATCGCCCGCTCCGCCGGTTGTTGGATATGCTTCCAGGCTTCCCGGCCGTCGAGCCCCATTTGTCTGTGGCAGGGTTGCCAATCTTCTCGAGCGTACAGCCGATAATAAAAGGGAGGAGGCCAGAGGCGATTAATGAAGCCCCTGAAGGGACGAGGCCCTTCACGGTCTGTGTAATCCGAACTCGCCTCTGGCCGATCCGCCAGTCACATTACCTGCGAGAAGTAATAGCCCGCCGAAGCGCGGACTTAAAGCCACCCTGATCCCGAAGCCTTTAGCCTCATCTTGACGCGACAGGTGTGTCGCGAAAGCGAAGGGGGATAAGGTCAATTTGTCATTTAGGCCTGAAAACAAATAGCTTGACATGAAACGGGCATACCGCTATTCTATATACGACCTAATTAGTCGGATATTCTAATGCTGAGGCTCGGGAAAAAGGCTGACTACGGTTTAATCGCTCTTCGGCATCTGGCCGCCCAACGACTCCGCGCGTCTTGCAGCGCCAAGGAGATCGCCCAGACTTACGGGATGCCGGCCGAACTCGTCGCTAAGGTCCTGCAAAGGTTGGCGAAAATCGGCCTGCTGGCATCTCAGCACGGCACTAACGGCGGCTACGCATTGGCGAGAAATCCCACCCAAATCAATGCCTTCGAAGTCATACGAGCGCTCGAGGGGCCGCTGTTCATTACCTCGTGCGTAACCGACCGCAGCGAGTGTCATCAGATGACGAAGTGCACGGTCCGCGAACCCTTGCGCAAGGTAAACGACGCCATCGCCACGGCGCTGCGCCAAGTGACCATTGCTAGCCTCGTATCCGAGCCAGAGAGTTTGATTCAGATTCAGATGGAGGGCAAGCGGCGGTGAGGGGCGAGGCGGAATCTTGACTATGGAGTACAGATTTATTAGAATGACTGGGTTGGTTCAGGCGGCGCGAAAAATACCGGCGCGACGACCCGACTCAAGTGCCGCCATCCAGGAGTGATCCCAAGAGGAGGTTTGATGGCTACGCCGCAATCAGAAGTCGAAATCCTGGCAACCCAGGAATACAAATATGGATTCGTGACCGACATCGAACAGGAAACGGTGCCGCCGGGATTGAATGAAGACGTCATCCGCCTTATATCGGCCAAGAAACAGGAACCCGAGTGGCTGCTGGAGTGGCGATTGAAGGCCTACCGCCACTGGCAGACGATGAAAGAGCCCACGTGGGCGAACGTGAAGTACGGTCCGATCGATTATCAGGGCATCCGCTACTTTGCCGCGCCGAAGAAGCAAGAAGTGAAAGGGGAAATCGACCCGGAGCTTTTGAAAACCTACGAAAAGCTCGGCATCCCGCTGAAGGAGCGAGATCTGCTTGCCGGAGTGGCGGTGGACGCGGTGTTCGACAGCGTCTCCGTGGCGACCACGTTCAAGGAGAAACTGGCCGAACTGGGCATCATATTCGGTTCCTTTTCGGAAGCGGTGCGCGAGCACCCGGACCTGGTGCGCAAATATCTGGGCTCGGTGGTGCCCTACACGGACAACTTCTTCGCCACGCTCAATTCCGCGGTATTCAGCGACGGGTCTTTCGCTTACGTGCCGAAGGGCGTGCGCTGTCCGATGGAGCTTTCCACCTACTTCCGCATCAACGCGCGGGACACGGGACAGTTCGAGCGCACCCTGATTGTTGCCGACGAAGGCGCCTACGTCAGCTACCTGGAGGGTTGTACAGCGCCCATGCGCGACGAGAACCAGCTTCACGCGGCCGTGGTCGAGCTTGTAGCACTCGATAATGCTCAGATCAAGTATTCCACAGTTCAGAATTGGTATCCTGGTGACAAGGAAGGCAAGGGCGGGATTTACAATTTCGTCACCAAACGCGGCAAGTGCCAGGGCGTGAACTCGAAAATTTCCTGGACGCAGGTCGAAACCGGCTCGGCCATCACCTGGAAGTATCCGGGCTGCATCCTGCAGGGGAACAACTCGATTGGCGAGTTTTACTCAGTGGCGGTCACCAACAATTATCAACAGGCCGATACGGGCACGAAGATGATTCACATCGGGAAGAACACCAAGAGCACCATCGTCTCGAAGGGCATTTCCGCCGGGCACGGGCAGAACAGCTACCGCGGTCTGGTGAAGATCCTGGGCGGGGCCAGGGGAGCGCGCAACTACTCGCAGTGCGACTCGCTGCTGATCGGCGACAAGTGCGGCGCGCACACCTTTCCTTACCTGGAAGTCAAGAACTCCACCGCGCAGGTGGAGCACGAAGCCTCCACGTCAAAGATCGGGGAAGACCAGATTTTCTACTGTCGCCAGCGCGGCATGTCCACGGAAGACGCGGTTTCGATGATCGTGAACGGGTTCTGCAAACAAGTTTTCAAGGAGTTGCCCATGGAGTTCGCGGTCGAAGCGCAAAAACTGCTCGGGGTGAGTTTGGAAGGAAGCGTGGGGTAATTCTGAATAGTGAATGGTGAATGGTGAATTCTGAATGATAAAGGCTGAAGGACAAGGGGTGCCTCTCCCCAAGGGAGAGGGCATTTGACCTATTGCGAGAGTGCTGCTGCAGACGAGACCGATTTTCGAATTTCGAGTTTCCAGTTTCCAGTTTCCAATTTCCAACGAGGAGTGGGGATGCTTCAAATCAAGAATCTGCAAGCAAGAGCGGAGGGGAAAGAGATCCTGCGCGGCATTAATCTGGAAGTGGGCACAGGCGAGCTGCACGCCATCATGGGGCCCAACGGCAGCGGCAAGAGCACGCTGGCGCAGGTGCTGGCGGGGCATAGTGCTTACGAAGTGACGGGCGGCGAGGTCACCTACGAAGGCAAGGACCTGCTGGCAATGCCGCCGGAAGAGCGCGCGCGGGAAGGCGTTTTCCTGGCCTTCCAGTACCCGGTGGAGATACCCGGGGTCAGCAATACTTATTTCCTGCGCTCGGCGCTGAACGCGATCCGCAAACACCGCGGCGAGCCTGAATACGACGCCATGGACTTCCTCGCGCTGGTACGCGAGAAGATGAAGCTGCTGGAGATGGACGAAACGCTGATGACGCGTTCGGTCAACGAAGGCTTCTCGGGGGGCGAAAAGAAGCGCAACGAGATTTTCCAGATGGCGGTGCTCGAGCCCAAGCTGGCCATTCTCGACGAGACCGATTCCGGCCTCGACATTGACGCCCTCAAGATCGTTGCCAATGGCGTGACCGCGCTGCGCAGCAAGGACCGAAGCATTATCGTGGTGACGCACTACCAACGCCTGCTGAATTACATTGTTCCAGACTTTGTGCACGTTCTGTACGAGGGACGCATTGTGAAATCGGGAACCAAAGAGTTGGCCCTTGAGCTCGAGGAGAAGGGCTATGGCTGGCTCGAACAGTCTGCCGCCTAGAACAGGAGTCGGGCGCTGGGAGATGCGTCGTTGGAGGTAACCACTCACCCGTCCCCGTCAGCCGACGGGCTGATGAAAACGCCGGCAGCGGGACACCCTCTCCCCAAGGGAGAGGGCTGGCAATGCAAGCGGGGGAGAGGAGTGCAGCTCAAGGGCGGCAACCGCCAACTGCCGACTGACAACGGACGACGGACAACTGACAACGGACGTTTCAAGCGAAGAAGGGAAAAACTGAGCTGATGATTGCCACAAGTGAAAAAGAAGGTCTTTACCTTTCAAGCTTCAGGGAACTCGAGGATCGTCTTGCCGCGAACTCACCTTCCTGGCTGCATGAAATCCGCAGGGCGGCGATGGCCGGTTTTGCGGAGAGAGGTTTCCCGACGACGCGCCAGGAAGAGTGGCGGAACACCAACGTCGCTCCAATCGCGGCGGTGCCTTTTCAACCCGCCGCCACCCTCGCAGCCGCTCCTCAGCGAGGAAGGGAGTTGCGGATTCTCGAGCATCCCCTGGCCGACCTGGGATGCCCCAAGCTTGTCTTTATCAACGGGCGTTTCGCGAAGCAGCTTTCGACGCTGGAGGGACTTCCCGCAGGAGTTAAGGCGGGAAGCCTGGCGGAAGCGCTGGCAAGCGACGCGAAGACGTTGGAGCGCCATCTGGCGCGTTACGCCGCGGATTACCGGGAGCATGCGTTCGTCGCATTGAACACGGCCTTCGTTGAGGACGGGGCGGTCATCGAGATTCCCAAAGGCGTAGTACTCGAGAAGCCCATCTACCTGCTTTACGTATCCGACCCGAGCGGGCTGCCCACTGTGTCCTACCCTCGCAACCTGATTATTGCCGGGCGAGAAAGCCAGGCCAGCATCGTGGAAGCGTACTTGGGTGACGGTGCGCGCAGGAGCGCCGGCGCCGCCGATAGCGTTTACTTCACCAACGCGGTAAGCGAAGTCGCAGTGGGTGAAGGCGCAGTGATCGCGTATCACCGCCTCCAGCAAGAGAACGAGAACGCGTTCCATTTCGGGCGACTGGTGTTCCACCAGGAACGTTCGAGCAACGTCGCCACGCACTCCATTGCGACGGGAGGGAGGCTGGTCCGCGAAGAAGTGAACGCGGTTCTGGACGGAGAAGGGGCGGAAGCGACGCTGGCCGGCCTTTACGTTATTACCGGCCGCCAACACATCGACAACCAAACCACTCTCGATCACGCCAAGCCGCACTGTAGCAGCCGGGAAGTTTATAAGGGCGTTCTGGATGGCGAGTCCTCGGCCGTCTTCAACGGCAAGATCATCGTGCGCAAGGATGCGCAAAAGACCGACTCCAAACAGAGCAACAAAAACCTGCTACTCTCCGAAAAAGCTGTCATCGATACCAAGCCGGCGCTGGAGATTTATGCTGATGACGTCAAATGCACGCACGGCGCTACGATTGGGCAGATCGATGCGGATGCGATCTTCTACCTGCGTTCCCGCGGGATCGGCCGGCAAGAGGCACGCGACCTGCTGACTTACGCTTTCGCCAACGACATCCTGGGTCGCATCAAATATGAGCCGCTGCGCGAGCAGCTCAGCGAGGGTTTGTTTGCTCGCCTGGCGAGCGGCCAGCGAGCCGAGGAGGCATGATGGCTACCACGCAGGAATCGATCCCAGCGACTGCCCGCGAATCATTGGCTCGCGCTTTTGATGTGAGGCGGATCCGGGAGGATTTCCCGATCCTGAAGGAGAAGGTGCACGGCAAGCCGTTGGTCTATCTCGACAACGCCGCCACCAGCCAGAAGCCGGAAAAGGTGATCGAGGCAATTCGGCGGTTCTACGTTCACGACTGCGCCAACATTCATCGCGGTGTTCACTTGCTGAGCGAGCGCGCCACGCTGGCCTATGAAGACGCGCGAAGGAGAACCCAGCGATTCCTGAATGCTTCCGATCAGCGGGAAATCGTCTTTGTGCGCGGCGCCACTGAAGGCATCAACCTGGTGGCGCAGACCTATGGGCGCCAACACCTCAAGGCCGGAGACGAAGTTCTGATCACCGGCATGGAGCATCACTCGAACATTGTGCCCTGGCAGATGCTGTGCGAGGAGAAAGGCGGGTTCCTGCGCGTCGTGCCCATCAATGACCGAGGCGAGTTGATGCTGGAGGAATTCCCGAAGCTTTTGAACGATCGCACACGCCTGGTGGCCGTCGCCCACGTTTCGAACGCCCTCGGCACCATCAATCCGGTGCGCCAGATCGTCGAGATGGCGCATGCCAGGGGCGTCCCAGTGCTCGTGGATGGCGCGCAAGCCGTGCCCCACATGAAGGTCGATGTGCAGGAACTGGACTGCGATTTTTACACTTTTTCGAGCCACAAGGTTTTTGGGCCGACGGGGATTGGCGCACTCTATGGCAAGCTTGACCTGCTCGAGGCCATGCCGCCTTTTCAGGGTGGCGGAGACATGATCGCCTCCGTAACGTTTGAGAAGACCATTTACAATGTAGTTCCCTATAAGTTTGAAGCGGGGACGCCGAACATCGCCGACGTCTACGGCCTGGACGCCGCGCTTGCTTACGTGAACCGGATCGGCCTCGCAAACATCGCTTCCTACGAGCACGCCCTGCTTTCTTACGCCACGGAAGCCATTCAACAGATCCCGGGAGTGCAGATCATCGGCACGGCGCGCGAGAAAGCCGGAGTCATTTCATTCGTTGTGGACGGTATACACGCCCACGATGTTGGGACTATACTGGACCACGAGGGAATTGCGGTCCGCACCGGCCACCACTGCGCTCAACCGGTCATGGACCGTTTTGGCGTGCCTGCCACCGTGCGCGCTTCGCTGGCCTTTTATAACACCAAATGGGAGATCAATTCCCTGGCCGCAGGCATCCAAAGAGTGAAGGCAGTGCTGGGCTAAGCAGTTACGCCCTGCGCCGGTAGCACGACAGCGTAGGTCGAGGCTGGCGGGTGTCGCGTTCGCGCCCTGCAAGGGCGCAAGATAGCAGCCGGGGACAACGCCCCCGGAAGACGCCGGCCCCATTCTCCGACCCCGAAGGGGTCGCATTGATCTCTCGTGGAGGAGACAACGCCTCTGAGACAGCACCTGGGTTCGACCCTTTCAGGGTCGGGCTGCAGTGCGGACGTTTTCCGGGGGCGTTGCCCCCGGCTACTGAATTGATCCCCTTCGGGGATCGTAAATGGACAGTCTTATGGCAGATCTCGAAGGCCTTTATCAGGAAGTCATACTTGACCACAGCAGGCGGCCGCGTAATTGTCATTCGATGAAAGACGCCGACCGACACGCGGACGGTTATAATCCCCTTTGCGGCGACAGGTTTACGGTCTATTTGAAACTCCAGGACGACCGGATCGCCGACATCAGCTTCGAAGGCACCGGTTGCGCTATTTCAACGGCCTCGGCTTCGATCCTGACGGAGATCCTGAAGGGGAAAACTCGCGCCCAGGCGGAGGCGCTCTTCGATACCTTTCACGACCTGGTCACCGGAAAAACCCACGCGGAGGGTGAGACTCCGGCCCTGGGGAAGCTGGCGGCTTTCTCCGGAGTATGTGAGTTTCCCGTCCGCGTCAAGTGCGCCACCTTGGTTTGGCACACGCTCCGAAGCGCGCTGAACGGTGAATCGAAACCGGCCTCCACGGAGTGACTTGAATTATGGAAGAGCAAACCCCTCTGACGATCTCGCAGGCCATCGCCCTTCAGGACAAGATGATTGAGACATTGCGCACCTGCTACGATCCTGAGATTCCGGTGAATATCTACGACCTCGGCCTGATTTACGAGGCCAAGGTCGATACTTCCGGCCATGCGATAGTGAAGATGACCTTGACCGCTCCGGGCTGCCCTGCGGCGGGCTCGCTGCCGGGAGAAGTGGAAGACAAGATCACCGTCCTTCCCGGCGTTCAGAGCGTTAAAGTTGACGTGGTGTGGGAGCCGCCCTGGAATAAAGATATGATGTCGGAAGCCGCCAAGCTGCAGTTGGGGTTCTTCTGACGGGTAGCGCAGAGGTATCCGTCAGCCGAGGGATTCCTCTGCGGTTCTTCTGCGAGCATCATATCCCAACAAGTGCCGCAGAGGAGGGCAAAATGCGCCCACCTCTGCGCTACCGACTCAGCGGGTTTGATCGTGAAACTTTCATACCAGGAAGAATACGGTTTGCGCTGCCTGCTGCGAGTGGCCACGCTGAGTGATCCCGGCCATTTAACTATCCATGAAATCAGCAAAGATGAAGGGCTGTCAGTTTCCTACGTGGCCAAGCTGATGCGGATCCTGCGCCAGAACGGCTTCGTGCGAAGCGTTCGAGGACAAGTGGGGGGCTACACGCTGGCGCGGCCGGCCGAGAGAATAATCGTCGGCGAGGTCCTCGCGGCGCTGGGAGGGAGATTGTTTGACCCGCGATTCTGCATCGAACACTCAGGGTTGGAAGTGTCGTGCAAGAAACTGCGAGAGTGTTCGATCCGGACACTCTGGCGCAGCTTGCAAGTGCTGGTCGATCAGGTTCTGAGCAAGGTAACCCTGGCCGACCTTGTCGAGAACAGTGAGTCCGAGATGGCTTCACACGTCAGCACGCTGGTGCAACTGGGGACGGGATTGGAAACGAGAAAATAGATAATGGAAACTGGAAAATGGAAGATGAACGTTGGAAGATCAAGTAGCGATCCGCGAATCTCAAATTTCCAATTTCACATTTTCCGTTTCCATCTCCGAGTTTCCAGTTTCCAATTTCCAGTTTCTATTTTCCATTTTCTAATTTCCATTTTCTAACGTCATCCCAATGGACACACCTCCGCTCTCCTCCCCTCTCGCTGATTACCACCGCTCGCAAGGCGCCACGCAGGGCGAATATCACGGCGCCCTCGTTCCGTCTCAATTCACCGACGCTGTGGCGGAGCACAAGGCGGTGCGGGAAGCTTCCGGGCTGTTTGATTTCTCCTTTCGCGGCAAGTTCGCCATGAAGGGCCGCGACCACGCCAAGTTTCTCCACCGCATGGTTTCGAACGACATCAAGCGGCTCAGGCCGGGCCAGGGGACTTACGCCACGCTGCTGACCCCGCAGGGGCACATTCGTGTGGACATGCGCCTGTACTGCGCGGAGGACCGTTTCTTCGCCGATACCGATGCCGACCTGCGCGACAAGGCGCTCGAGGGCCTGAAGCGGTACGTGATCGCCGACCAGGTGGAATTCGAGCCTCTCGACGTTTACGCTCTCGCCTTTCAGGGACCACGCGCGCGCCCTTTGCTTGAAAAAACCCTTCACATCACTCTTCCCGCAATGCAGGAGTACGACCATTTCGCCACCAACTACGCCGGCTTCCCGGCGCAGGTGGTGCGCGCGAGCGCCACGGGCGAGGAAGGGTACGAAGTCTGGACGGGGGCGAAGGGACTGCCGGCGATCTGGGGCGCCGCCTGCGGCCAGGCGCCGACCTACGGCATGCTGCCTTGTGGGACGCGAGCGCTCGAGACACTGCGAATTGAAGCAGGAATTCCCCGCTACGGCCAGGAACTGGGCGAGGATACGATTCCCAACGAAGCGGGATTGTGGAACGCTCTGAGCTTCAGCAAAGGGTGTTACGTCGGCCAGGAAATCGTGGAGCGGGCCCGAAGCCGCGGGCATGTGAATTGGGTGCTGATGGGACTCGTCATGGAATCGGAGACTCCGCCCGCTGCAGGCGAGAGGCTGGCGGGCGAGGGCAGAGAGATCGGCGAAGTCACGAGTGCCTGCGTCTCGCCAACCCTGGGCAAGGCGATTGCCTTGGCTTACCTCCGCCGCGAAGTCGCGGAGCCGGGAACAAAATTGGAATTCTCCTCGGGCGCGGCCGCCCAAGTAGTGAGCCTTCCCTTCTATCAACGCCCGCCTTAATCGGAAGGCTGAAATTCGAAAATCGAAAATCGAAACTGGAAACCAGGCCGACGCGAAATCAAGAGGAGCGGCGGACCGAAACCCACCTTAATCCGAACAATCACGAAAACCGAATCGCGTGAGGCGGGTTTGCCTTTCAAATCTGAAATCTCAATTCGCACCCCCCCGCGCTTTTCCCTGGAACAAGCTTCGTACACACACGCTACAAACCGGTGTATGCTGATCATCGCCGGAAGGCGAAGCCGGGGAGCTTGTCTTGAGGAGGCATTGCATGTGGTGGATTGTGCCAGTCGCAATCACTTTGGCCGCTGCGCTGGGCGTGGTGTTCGGCCCGTTTCTTCTGCTGAAGCGATTGCCGGAGCGGGCGGAAATCAACGGCATGGTTCTGGTGAAAGATGGCATGGTGAACGCATGCCTGGTGCCGCTGGGCGAGCACGAAGCGGCCCTGGTGGATGCCGGCAACGATTCCCAGGCGAAGGCAATTCTCGCGGAGCTAACCCGCCGTGGGATGGGCCCCGACGACGTGAAATACATCTTGCTGACGCACAGTGATTCCGATCACATCGGTGGTGTTGGAAAGTTCCCCAAAGCGCAGGTGATGGCGCTGGCTGCGGAGGCTGACGCTGCGACGAGCAGTTCCGGGATTCCGATGGTGCGGTCCAGGACTTCAAAGCAGAAGACGGTTCGCCTTGCCCGGACCTTGCAGGATGGCGATATCGTGCAAGTTGGACCCTTTCAGGTGCGTGTCTTCGCTGTGCCGGGCCACACGCCAGGAAGCGCCGCGTATGCCATCGCGCAGAACTTGTTTCTGGGCGATAGCGCCAACCAGGACAGGCAGGGCCGGCTTAAGGCGTCGCCTTGGGTTTTTACCAAGAATACGGCGCAGAATCGGAAATCTCTGGTGGAACTTGCGCGCCGCCTGGCCGGCGAAAGCACCGTCAAGACACTCGTCTTCGGCCACTCCGCGCCGCTAGAACGGGGGATTGCGCCACTGGTGGAGTTTGCGGCGAGCCAGTCAACCACCCCCAGCCCCTCCTGATCCCAGGAGGGGAGTAAGAAATACCGCAGGCCTGCGAAGCAGGTCTGCGCTACCTATCTCACTGCCGGCGGGGGGTTAGCTTCTTGGTGACCAGCATGATCAAGGAACCGAGCGCCCAGAGCATAAGCGGCAGAACGACTATCGCTACAGCGTGACCCCCGATGTGACCCCAGGTTCTGCCGCTAGTTTTGCCGGGCGAGAACTCGGGGGCGCTGAAGATGTTGTCCTTCCCGGTCTGCATCGCGATCAGGATTCCGGTGATGATGATCGCGTTGCCGATGATCACCGGCAGGGCGTAGATGGGCAGCAGTTGCTTGTAGCTTCCAAACCCCGCGGTGTGGACTTTGACCGCGTAGTAAACCATCCCCAGTAGGAAACAGACGGTTAAACTGAGATACTTCGCCGTGGAGTTGGGCACACCGAGAAGAGATGCCGTTAACCTCGCCACCCCGACGACCAGAACCAGGATCAGAAATCCGCTTTCGAATCGAACGTATTCGGCTAGGCTTTTCCCGAAGATTCTCATCCAACAATTATACGATGGAATCGGGCGTCGGCGCAGACTCTGAAGCTTGGAGCCTGCGCCAGGCAAACCATTTGTGATTTGTGATTTCTGATCTGTGATTGGGCGCGGCAATAGCCAATCACCAATCGCCAATCACAAATGGTTCACCCGATCTCCCGATCATCCGATCCTCTTCATTCTCCCAGCCTGAAGGTCACTATGATTTCAGTTAGGACCTCGATGGGCTCGCCATTCAGCAGGGTGGGTTGATAGCGCCACTGCCGCACGGCTTCGAAGGCCGCCTTCACCAACAGAGGATGACCTCTGACCACCTTCAACTCTTCTATGCCGCCGCCCTTGCCAATGATGGCTTCAAACTCCACGTCTCCCTGGGTTCGAGTCAGCCTGGCAAGCTCGGGATAATCGGGTTTGGGTTGGTAAATGAGCTTGGCAGCAACTACTCTACCGCCCAAGCGAATCTGCTGATGTTGGACCGGCTTGAGGGCTTGCGGAGCGGGCGGCTGCGGCTCAGTACTGCTGAGCAGCTTTCGTAATGCAGGATCGAGCGAGTTTCCTGGAAGCCCGTCCGATATTCCGCCCAGTACCCCAATGGACGCGGATGGGAATTGCGCGGGCGGAAGGGGTTCATCGTGGACGGGCAGAATGTGGGTGGGGATCGCCGAAGGTTCTTGAAGTACCTGCTCGGGGCGGACGGGCCGCGTGGGTTTCTTCAGAGCCTGCGTCGCAAGAGGCGCGCGGGGCGGCGGTGGAGGCACAGGAACTTGCAGCACCTCGGTCCAAAACGTCTTAGGCAACGCCTCCGTGTAGACGAGCGGAACCAGCGCCATCGCGCCCACTAACAAGCCTTCAGCGCCATACACGCACGGGATGGCCGCTCGCTTCCAATTCCCCGTCTTGGTGGCTGTATAAACAAGGAAGCACACGAATCCCGGAAGGTTCAAGAGGCAAGTGAGTGTTACCCAGAGCGGAGTATTCAGTCCCAGTCCTCGCGATTCGGCGTGCACATAGCAAAGCATCAAGCCAAGAACGGTGGTGACACTTCCAATCGCCAGCGATTGCAACCCAATCGCCCCGCTCGGGCCGGGGGAAAGCAGCCGTCCCAGCGCGAAGAACCATACGAGCGAACCGATCGCGCCGCCGCCGGCAGTGTAAAAGTAGTGGCGTTTCTTCAGCAGGGAAGACCGTGTGGGTGAAGATTCCAGCAACGTGTCACTGAACATGGCTGCACCTCCTCAGGAAGTCTTCGAACATCCGAAGTTCAGGTGACGGCCACGGAGCGCTCCGTTAGCTGCCTATTTCTCCTTCATTTCATTGGACACCGTTTCTAGTGGCCGGGTTCCAGTATTTTGATTGTGGTTAACATTGGGAGTGGGTTTATAAAGCGGTGACGGGCGGATCGCGACGTCGTTGCGGCGTACCGGAAACAACCCCTCACCCGTCACGCTCCGGCTGACGAAAGCGCCGGAGAGGGCTATTCATCCGATTCTCTTTTCCGCCTGAATCCTGAACCATGAATCCCGAATCCTGCTTGTTACACCGGCAATCTCACCCTCGCCTCGCATCCCCGACCAGAGAGCCGGTTTTGAAGAGTCAACGAGCCGCCATGCGCCTCGGCGATCTGGCGGCTGAGAACGAGTCCGATGCCGGTGCCTACGGCTTTGGTAGTGAAGAACGGCACAAACAGGTTGGCGGTGTTAGGGAGGCCCGGACCTTCATCTTCGATCAATAATTCGACGTATTCTCCGTTTCGCCTCCACCCAAGACTTACGTCGCCGCCGGTTTCGAGCGATGCATCCACCGCATTCCGGACCAGGTTGATCAGCATCTGCTCGAGCTGGTCCGGGTCAACTTGGAGCGTCAACGCCGGGCCCGGAAGCAACCTCACCGGCAGTCGTCTTTCGAGGCCTACGACACGTCGCACCAAGGCTCCCAGATCCGCCGACTGCAATTTCGGGGAAGGTAAGCGCGCCAGGCGAGAATAGCCTTCCATGAACCGGCTGAGCGATTCAGCCCGCCCTTCGATAACGCTTAAGCCCCGGCGTGCATCCTCGTCCCAGTCCGCCGGTCGAGGCTGGCGAGTCAGCAAGCTGCCGAGCGTGCCGGCCATGGACTTGATGGGGGCCAGCGAATTATTCAGCTCGTGCCCCAAGACGCGGATAAGGCGCTGCCAGGCTTGACGCTCCTCTTCGCGCAGAGCCTTGCTGAGATTGGTGAGTACCAGCAACTGGTGCGGCCGGCCGTGCTCGCGAAAAGTGCTGCGACGGATTCCCCAGCGGCCGGCCTCCCCGGGAAAAGACATCGTTATGGTCCGCACCGCTTCGCCCTCCAGACATGTGCCCAAGCCCAATTCCAAAGCCGTCCGCCCCAGGATTCGTTCTGCAGGCTGCGCCAGCAGACGTTCACCGGCGCGGTTCAAAAGGCGGAGCCGTTGCTCTCCGTCGAAGGTGAATATGGCCACGTCGATTTCTTCCATGACCTTGCGCAGAAGCGCGATGGCTTCGAGGGAAGAAAGCCGCTGGCCGCGCAGCATTTCGCTGAGCGCGTTCACTTCCGTGAAGACCTCGCCCAAAGCGGAGCGCGACCGAGTCCCTCGGGCGCGAATCGAGTAATCCTCTTCCCGCAGTGCGGAGAGAAGGTTGGAAAGAGTCTGTAGGGGGTGAATCACCTTGCCGCGCAAGCCGAGAGAAAACCCCAACCAAACAACGACTAGAATGAGGGTTAAAGTCCAGCGCGTCTGAGAGGAGAGAGACCCTGTCCACAACAGGATGAGGGCTACGAGAATGGCGGGGAAACCCGCAGCCAGGGCCATGAGCGCCAAGCGATTTTCAAGCGCCACACGGCGGCGCGAGCGCTCCGGCCGCGCCCCCATGCCGAGTTCGCTCTCTTCGGGATCGATGGCCATGCTCGTTGGTGATGGACGATTGTCGATTGATGTTTGCCGATTGTCGATCGTCAGTGAAGGCTCGACCAGTCCACCTCGTGGGGCGAGCTCGATATTTCGCGGCGCCCCTGCTCGAGATACGGGCTCGCTCCTTGATTACCCGAGAATCGGCGGTATTCAATCGACAATCGGCAATTGACAATCTTCAATCGCCTAAAGCCCATACTTCCTCAGTCGTCGGTACAGGCCGCTGCGGCTCAAGCCCAGCGCCGAGGCGGCCTGACTCACGTTTCCCCCGTATCGCGACACAGCTTTCTTGATGAGCATGCACTCCACTTCCTCGAGACTCAGTTCTTCCAGGCGCGATCCGCCTTCCCGCTCCGTCCGCAGGCCAAAATCACTCGGCCGCACCACGTCGCCCTGCGCCATCAGGACAGCCCTCTCGACGGCATGCTCGAGTTCGCGCACGTTGCCGGGCCAGGCGTAATCCAGAAGGAATTGAATCGCCGCAGGGTCAAATGCGGTGAGAGGTTTCCTGTAACGCTCGGCATAACGCCGCAGGAAGTAATTGGCCAGGAGAGGGATGTCCTCGCGCCGTTCACGCAAGGGGGGAAGATGAATTTCAATAGTGTTGAGGCGGAACAAAAGGTCTTCGCGGAAGCGGCCGGCCAGCACTTCCTGAATGACGTCCGCATTGGTTGCCGAGAGTACGCGCGCATCGACGCGCCGCGTCTTGGAGGAACCCACTCGCTCCATCTGGCCCGTTTCGAGCACTCGCAAGAGCTTGGCCTGTAGATTGATGGGGACATTGGCAATTTCATCCAAGAACAGCGTCCCGCCTTCGGCAAGCTCGAATCGGCCGACGCGGTCTGTCTTGGCATCCGTGAATGCTCCTTTGACGTGGCCAAACAGTTCGCTCTCAAACACGCCTTCGGAAAGGCCCCCGGCGTTCACGGTCACCATCGGCTTGGCAGCGCGCGCCGAGAGCGAATGGAGCGTTTGTGCCACCACCTCTTTTCCCGTGCCGTGCTCGCCGGTAATCAGCACATTGGCATCCGAAGGGCCCACGCGGGAAATCAGTTCCAGCACGGGGCGCATGCCGGAGGATTCGGCGATGAGGGTGGGACGCCCTTCGGCGCGCAGCAACCGGTTCTCAGCTTCCAGGCGAAGGCCCTGCCGCAGCGCGCGGCTGAGATCAATCTGCGTGCGGAGGATGGCGAGCAGGCGGGCGTTGTCCCAGGGTTTTTGGATAAAGTCCCGCGCCCCTCGCCGCATAGCCTCTACAGCTAAACCTACACTGCCCCAGGCGGTCATCACCACCACCGGCAAGGTGCTGTCCATTGCCTGGAGCTTTCTCAGCAGATCCAGGCCTTCCTGCCCGGAAGTGGTATCGCGCGCAAAGTTCAGGTCCATCAGCACCAAGTCAAAGTCCTGAGCCTCGAGCGCGGCGAGGATGCCAGCCGGAGAAGTCGCCGACTCGGTGATGTACCCCTCACCCTTGAGCAGCAGGCGAAGCGCTTCCAGCACGTCAGGAAGATCGTCAGCGATGAGAACTTTGGATGTCTGTGGGGTGGTCATATTCTAGTTAGTTAAGAGGGCCGCGATCTCCCGATTTCTCACTCCTTCACGACCCATCCGTCCGCCAGCCGGACGATGCGGTGGCTGTAGGTGGCGTTCGTTTCCGAGTGCGTCACCTGAATAATGGTCGTTCCTTCCTTGTTGAGCTTCGTGAAGAGCTCCATGATTTCCCGGCCCTGGTCGGAGTGCAGGTTGCCGGTGGGCTCGTCGGCCAGGATCAGTTTCGGGTTGGCAATCACCGCTCGGGCCACGGCCACCAATTGCTGCTGGCCGCCGGAAAGCTGGTTGGGGAAAAGGTCCTTCTTGCCCACAATGTGAAATCGGTCCAAGGCATCGGCAACCAGCGCTTGACGCTCCGCGGACTTGATATTCCGGTAGGAAAGAGGAATATCAAGGTTCTCAGCGACCGTGAGGCCATCCAGCAGGTGATACTGCTGGAACACGAAGCCCACGGTTTGCTTCCCGATTTCCGCCCGTTGTTTCAAATTCATTTTATGGACCGGGCGCTCCATCAGGTAGTACTCGCCTTCCCACTCGCCGTCCAGCATTCCAACGATACTCAGGAGCGTGGACTTGCCTGCTCCGGACGGCCCCATGATGGTGACGAATTCTCCTTCCGCGACATCCATGTTAATTCGCCGCAAGACGTAGTATCTGCCCGGCCCGACGGGATAATACTTGTCAAGATTCCTCAAAGCGATCATTGGGTTTTCCTCGCTGTCTGTAGTCAGTTTGTCGGTCTCCGCGCGCCAGGCATGCCGTGCCTGGGGCGCCGGAATGCAAAGTTCCTTTAGCCCCTCGTGGAATGTGCGCTACACAAAAAACCAATTATGGCGTCTAAAGCGTGCTTTGGGCGCTCGAAATTGAGCTCCTCTTGGGTTCGTTTTCGCACTTCGCAAACCGTGACTTCCTTTGTTTTCAACAACTTCTTAGGTTCGTTCCCACTATTTTTGTATTTTCTCGCGTACCTCCGGGCGGCAAGTTCCGGCAGCCCGCGTTCGAACCTTCCACAGTGCGCCGAGGCCAGCCTGTGGGGACGTGCGTGTTAGAAAAGAGCCGCTTTTGAGGTCGAAAACATGCATTGGGCATGCAAAACTGCGCTGTTTTTGGGTTCGTTTTCGCACTAAATGAAACATGCCTTCCTTTATTTTCAATAACATACTGGCTTTGTTCGTATTGTTTTTGTGCTTTCTCACATGCCTCGGGTTGCAAAGTCCGGTGGCCCATTCGAGGTTTGCCATCCAGCTTCGTTGCCCTGGGACGAGCATGCTATTTCCCCGTTATCTTTCGCTGTGCCTGGCCGCTCTCGCCTTCGCTGGGCGCAGCCAGGACCGTTCGTCGAAAATCCCGCTTCGACCATCATGATAGGCTACCACAAGCGGGCGGACTTGTCAAGCGAAAAGTGCCAGCGACAAAATGGCAGGCGCGAAGCCCGCACCGCCCAATTCTCTCGATCTGCTCTTCCTTCACCCGATCTCCCGATTACCCGATCACCCGATATCTTCATTCGTGCCGCAGTGCCACCATGGGATCGACTTGGGTAGCCCGGCGAGCGGGGATATAACTTGCCGCCACGGCCACCACTGCCAGCAGCAACGGCACAGCGATGAACGTTAGGGGATCAAGGGGCTTGATGCCGTAAAGCAGGGAGGACAGTACGCGCGTGCCTGCTACTGCGCCGGCGAGTCCAAGCGCCAATCCCACAGTTGTCAACCGGACACCGTACCAGAGCACCTCTCGCATTACCAGTGCCGGCGTGGCGCCTAGCGCCATGCGGATGCCGATTTGGCGCGTGCGCTGCGCCACCACGTACGAGAGGACTCCATAAATTCCGACGGATGACAGCAAGAGCGCGATAGCTGCGAATACGGCAAGCAGGAACGTGTCGAAGTGCGATTCTTCGAGCGTGCCGGAAATCTTCTGCCCTACAGTCGAGAGCCGGTAAATCGGCACGCCGGGAGCAATCGACGCCACCGTAGTTCTCAACTCGCCCGCTGGAAACCTGCCATTGCGCGTGCGAACCATCAAGTCCATGGTGCGCCCGATCCAATCCCAGGCGTCCGGGGGCATCTGCGCAATCGGAAGATAAAACTCCGGCTGTACTTGTCGGTCGAGGCCCCAGGCACGCACGTCTCCGACAACTCCGACCACTTCATGCCACACGGGATCCATGCGCCCTTTGGGTCCGGACTCGCAGCAGGCGAAGCGCTTGCCGATCGGGTTTTCGCGTGGCCACACGGTGTGCGCAAGAGTTTCGTTGACGATCGTAACCAGCGTCTTATCGCGTGTGTCCTGGGCCGTGAATTCGCGTCCGGCCCTTAACGGGACGCGTGCGGTCGAGAGATACCCGGGGGAGACGATCTGCAATTCCGCGTTGATTAGGTTTGTCGGGTCGAGTGCCTTGCCTTCAGGAAGCAAACCGTTGCTGCTGCCCCCTCCGGCCAGGGGAGCGCGAGAAACTACTGCGGCCGACTGCGTGCCCGGCAAGGCTTCTGCCGCAGTGATCATGCGCTCAAACGTCTGCCGCGCCACAGTCGGATCGTGATAGCCGACATCGGGAAGCCCGACTCGCCCGACGATGAGGTTCGACGCGTCGAAGCCCGGATCCAGATGCGACACGAGCAGAGCGCTGCGGATAAGCAGTCCCGCCCCTGCCATCAACATCAGAGCCAGCACGACTTCCCCGGCCACGAGCACGCTTCGAACGCGATCACGACTACCACTGGAACTGCCGCTTCTTTCCTGGAAGGCTTCGCTCAACCGGGTCGAAGCTGAGCGCAGGGCTGGAGCAAGCCCGAACAGGAAGCTGGAGAACAGAGTAACTGCACACGCAAACCCGAGGGTCCCTGCATCAACGCTCGCCTGGTCCAGCCTCGGAACGGTGGCGGGTCCCTTTGCGACGATCCAAGACACACCCCAATACGCCAAAATGACGCCAACCACTCCGCTGGCGATTCCAAGCACAAGGCATTCCGCAAGAAGTTGCCTCACGATTCGCAGCGGCGAGGCTCCCAGCGCTGCCCGCACCGCCATTTCCTTCTGTCGCGTGCGCGCGCGGGCCAGTTGCAGATTTGCGATGTTCGCACAAGCAATCAGCAGCACGAATCCGACGGCGCCGAGCATCATCCGTAGTGCCGACCTCTCATCTCCCAGCAGGGCGGTCGTAAGTGGCACCAGGCGAAAGCCGCGGTCTTTGTCATCGATCGGGTATTGGTTCTGAAGCCTGAGCGCAATCACGTTGAGTTCCGACTGCGCCTGCGAAAGTGAAATACCAGGCTTAAGCCGGCCCATTACATCCAAAAAATGGTTGTCGTGATCGGCAAGCCGCTGCGCGGTGAATGCCGCGGGAAACCAAAGATCGCTCTTGTCCAGCAGGGGATCGAATGTTTTTGGCATGACGCCAACTACGGTATACGTCACGCCATTTACTCGTAGCGCCCGGCCCACGACGGCGCGATCTGCGTGGAGATGCGTCCGCCACAAGCGTTCGCTGACCACTACCACTTGTCCGTGTCCAGGCTTATCCTCATCGGCGGTGAAAACGCGCCCGGCGATCGGTTGAACGCCAAAGGTCGAGAAGTAGGACGCAGTCGCATATTCGCCCTGCACGCGCTCGGGGGCTTCCGAGGTTGCAAGATTGAAACTGGCGTTATTTGATGCACAGAGCTCGGTGAACGAGGTGCTTTGGCGCTGTACATCAGCAAAGTTCCCCACCGAGAGGCCGGGGAAAATGCCTTTCCACTGTTCCTGCATGTACACTACGCGCGAGGGGTCCTCCATAGCGAGAGGCCTCAACAGGACGGCGTTGACGACGCTGAAAATGGCGGTGTTTGCCCCAATGCCGAGTGCCAGGGTCATTACTGCCACCGTCGTAAAGCCGGGATTCTTCGCTAGCATGCGGAAGCCGTAACGCACGTCTTGAAATAGATTCCCCACTGTTGTCCTCTCATCAGGTGATCGGGCGAGCGAAGAATCGCGCGTCTTTCCTGTTCCCTTTCACCTGTTACCTATTCCCTGTTCCCTGCAGCCTGACACCTATTCATGCCGCAACGCCACTATTGGGTCCACCTTGGTGGCCCGGCGGGCGGGAAGATAACTGGCCAGAAGCGCCGCCAAACCCAGCAGCAATGCGACCGCGAGGAGCGCAATGGGATCGGTTGCGTTTATGCCAAACAGCATCGACTGCATAGCGCGAGTCAGCACGAGAGCGCCGGTAATCCCAAGCACCAGGCCGACCGCCGTGGTCAGCAATCCCTGGCTGAGTACAAGGCGCAAGACCTCGGGCGCGCCGGCCCCGAGCGCCATGCGAACCCCGATCTCGTGTGTGCGCCTCTCCACCGAATAAGCCATTACCCCATAAATGCCGGCCACGGCGAGCAGCAGAGCGGTGGCGGCGAAGACGCCCACCAGCGTCAGGTTGAAGCGGCGCGTCTTGAGCGAAGCGGAAAAGACTTCCGTGAAGGTACTAAAGCTGGGCGGAACGTTGGGATCAAGTCCGCGTACAATCTCTCGCGCAGCCGAGAACACGACAGCGGGTTCCGCCTCGGTGCGCAGCACCAGGGTGAAGTGCCCAGTGGCCTGGGGCCGTTGCCGGTAATTCACGTAGATGGTGGGACGCGGTCTTGCCTCCAAGCTGTCTTCCCGGATATCGCCCACAATCCCCACCACGATGAGGAAGCGCAGGTCCCCATCCATGTTGCCGAACTCGATTGTCCGGCCCAAGGGATCCATGTTCGGCCACTTTTCGCGCGCCAGAGACTCGCTGATGAGCGCCACGTGCGGCGCATCCATCGTGTCGCGCTGGTCGAAGAACCGTCCGCGCCGCAAGGGAATACCTAGGGCACGAAAGTAGCCCTCACTCGCCACGCAATAGTCGGCATCGCCGGTACGCGTCGAATCGTGGAACAGTCGCCCGAGATCCTCCATGCTGGTTGGCAGTTTTTCTTGTGGGGTCGTCAAGAGATACGTGCCGTCGGCCAAGCCGGTTGTCAAAGGAAGGCCGTTCACGCCGCCGACTTCCCGCACGCTCGGAACGGCACGCAAACGGGAGAACAGTTCGTTCAGGAATGTCACCCTGTTGACTACTTCTGCGGTCTTTTCGGGGAATGGCATTGCGAGGTCAATCGTCAGGATGTGTTCGGTGCGGAAGCCGGGATCAACCGCGAGCACGCGCAGAAGGCTCCGGCCCAGCAGCCCGGCGCCGGCCAGCAGTACCACCGTAATCGCCATCTGCGCGGCAATAATGATGCGGCTCAGGCGCTGGCCACGCGGCGTGCCCGTGTGTCCCTGACCGCGCTCGACCAGTGCCCCCTGGACATCTCCAGAAGCTGCGCGTAGCGCCGTGAAGATGCCCAGTCCGGCCGCGACTGCCACCGAAAGAGCGAACGTAAAGGAGAGAACTGGCAGGTTTATCGCGACATCCTGGAGGCGCGGCAGGTTGCTCGGGGCCATCGCCACCAACGCGTCCACCCCCCAGAGCGCCGCGAGGACGCCGAGCGCGCCGCCGGCGACGGAAAGCAGCAGGGCTTCGGTAAGGAACTGGCGCACCAGCCGGTTCCGCCCGGCGCCCAGCGCCGAACGAATCGCCAGTTCGCGTTCGCGCGCAGCGGCCTGCGCCAGCAGCAGGTTCACCACGTTGGCGCAGGCGACCAGCAGCAGGAAGCCGACCGCGCCCAGCAGCACCAGCAGCGCCGGCCTGACATCGCTTGTCAGGGCATCACGCAGCGGGGACACGGCCACGTCCGTCATATTGGTGTCCTGGCCGTACTGTTGTTTGAGCCTTTGAGCGATTCCTGATAGCTCGGCGCGCGCTTGGACCAGCGGGACACCCTCACGCAGCCGCGCCACCACGTGCCAATTGTGCGCCGTGCGGCTGGGCAGCCGTTCCAAAAGCTCGCGAGGTAGCCAAATGTCACTGTCGAACGGGAATCGGAAGCCGGGCGGAAGCACGCCCACCACAGAAACAGACTGGTTCTCAATGGTCAATTTAAGCGTGGAAAGATTGTTCGTCCCACCCAGGTATTGTTTCCAATAGCCGTAGCTCACCAGCGCGACCGGAGCGGCGCCGAAGCGCTGGTCTTCTGCCAGGAATCCCCGGCCCAGAACGGGTCCCACTCCCATTAGCGGAAAGAAATCATGGGAAACAGTAGCCAGCATGCTACGCGTCGGCTCGGGGCCGCCTGACACTGATCCGAGCCAAGCCGCGTACTCCGCCACACCCTGGAGCGAGTGGTTTTGCGAGCGGACGTCTTCGAAGTTAGGATCGGCGAAGTTCATCCGCCCGCCCTTGGCGCTCACTTCCCGCAGGTCGACGATTCGGTCGGGCTTGGGATAGGGCAAGGGGCGGAGCAGCACGCCGTAAACCACACTGAAGATGGCGGTGTTGGCGCCAATGCCCAGCGCCAGCGTCAGCACCGCCACCGCCGTGAAGCCGGGGTTCTTTACCAGCATACGGACGCCGTAACGCAGATCGTGGAGTAGAGTGCTCATTGTTGTCCTCTCGTCGAAAAGGCGGAAACGGAAGCTGCAACCGGCTGTAGCGCAACCCTTTTGGTTGTCCCACGCCAGTCGCGACGGCCGCTCCGACAATAATCTCGTCATGCTGACTACGAACTAGCCCCTAGCCACTAACCGCTGGCCACTGCTTTATTCCTGCCGCAGCACTTCGATGGGATTCACGCGTGTGGCTCGGCGGGCGGGGAGGTAGCACGCCAACAGAGCAACGACCATCGCAGCTACGGCTCCGGCGCCCAGGCTAAGTGGATCGTACGGCTTGACTCCGTAAAGGAAGCCGGCCACGAGACGGCCAACACCCACGGCGGCAACCATGCCCACCAGCACTCCCGCCAAGGCCAGCCTGAGCCCGCGAAGCAAAAAGAGCGTCTTGACCTGCTGAAGACCGGCGCCAAGGGCCAAGCGGATACCGATTTCGCGCGTGTGGCTTCTCACAATGAATCCGACCACGCCATAGAGACCGAGGGCGGCAAGAAAAACTCCCAGCAGGCTTAGGACGGCCATCAACCGAGATTCGAAGACCAGGTCAAAGGTGGACAAATCGAGCAGGCTATGAACGGTATCGACGCCGCCGATGATCAGGGTTGAACCATAGTTGTGGATTTCCCGCCGCAGCAGGGAGATCACCACGGCAGGTTTCTGCGAAGACTCCACGATCAGCGCGCCCCCGTTGTATTGCGACTGCGCGTAGGGCAGATACATGTATGCTGTAGGATTCTCGCGCAACGAGATAGTCTTGGCGTCCTCGGCGACGCCGACGATCAACGTGTCCTCCTTGCCAATCTTAATGAACTTACCCAGTGCATCGTCGTGTGGCCAGAAGCGGTGCGCCATGAAGCGGCTGACGATGACGACTTTTTGTGACTGGGGACCGTCCGCGGAGGTGAATTCGCGCCCCTCGAGGATATGGGTCCCGATCGTTTGAAAGTAATTCGGGCCGACGGCGTTCAAGTTGATGGGAATGCTCGACTGGCCTTCGGGAAGCTGAAAGCCAGGAATGGAAACCGCCTCGTTTGCTCCTCCACCCGAGCCGCTGAGCAGCATGCGCATGGCGTAGGTTGCGCGCTTAACTCCCGGCAGGCTCGCTGCACGCTGCGCGAGGTCGGGCAGGAATTTCACTCCTTGCGGTCCGCCGACGTTCACGACGACGAGGTTTCTGCGCGTATCGAAGCCGGCGGGCAGGTCTCGGACCGTAGATAGACTGCGGAAGAAAAGCAGCGAGATCGTCATCACGACGACCGAAAGGGCCATTTGACCTACCACGAGCACATTCCGCGCCGTAAAGCGGCGGCTTCCCCGCACAAACACCGCCTCTTCACCTTTGATGACCCCCGCCAGGCCCACTTTCCAGGCGCGGAAGGCAGGAGTGAGTGTAAACAATACAGTGGCGAGAAGCGCGATGCCGGCGGTGAAACCAAGTTCCCGCAAGTCAACCCGCATGTCCGGCCCAAGAAAGGAATAAGCTGCGGGCATGAGAGCTCTCTGCACGCTCATCAGCCAAGCGGTGAGCGTGAGGCCGAGGGCGCCCCCCGCGGCAGAAAGTAGAAGGCCTTCAGCTAGGAATTGCCGAAGGAGTTGCCATCGGCCGGCGCCCAAAGCGACCCGCACGGCCGATTCCCGCCACCGGCTTTCGGAACGCGCCAGCAGCAAGCCCGCAATGTTCGAACAAGCGATCAGCAGCACGAGGCCCGGGATTGCCATCACCAGAAGGCTGGCGAGGAGCAATTTGCGCTCGTCCATCGTTTCGGGACTGAGCTGGTAGGTTCTGCCGCGGTTGCTTTCCGGGTAAATCGCGGCCAAGCCGCGACTGAAGGCATCCAGCTCAGCGGAGGCTTGCGTGGGCGTTACCCCGTCTCGCAAGCGAGCCTCGGCTTCATACCACCGATCTCCCCGCTTAGGTGGGTGCGCGGAGTCGAATGCGACCGCGTCGGAGGTCAGTATCCAGATGTCCGTGGGGACATACCGCGCGAGGCCCTGGAAATGCGGCGTCGTCACCCCGATTACCGTTGCGGTGTGACCCGTGAGCTTGATTTCTTTGCCGATGATCCCGGGAACTCCTCCCAGGCGGCCTTGCCAAAGGCGATAGCTGATCACCACACCGAGCTGAGACTGGGGTGTGTTGTCCAGCGCAGGCGCGAACACACGCCCCAGCAGAGGCTTCACCCCCGTGACCTTGAAATAGTCCGGCGAGACTTCGTCCACAAGAACCATGCTGGACTCATCGAGGGAATTGAGGAAGCGGCCCTGACGCGAGTAAATCGCCACCCCGGAGAAAGATTTCACCTGCTGGCGAAGGTCCTGGTATTCGGGATAGGAAAAACCGACCTCAAAGCCCTGAGGACTCTTGATTTGGAGCTGCACGAGGCGCTCAGGGTTGGCTACGGGAAGAGAGCGCAAGAGGAGGGCGTCGAGCATAGTGAAAATCGCCGAGTTAGCCCCGATGCCCAGCGCCAGCGTCAGCACCGCCACGGCGGTGAAGCCAGGGTTCTTGGCCAGCATGCGCAGACCGTAACGCAAATCTTGAAGAAGAGCATTCATGATGCCTCCTTACCGGAGAAAAAGCCGAAATTCGAAAATCGAAACTCGAAATTCGAAAATCGACGAAGTGCCAAGTACCGCACCGACGTGTCAACCAAAACATTCATGCCCGTTTCCGCTGCTCTCGCTTGTAGTCAGACGCTCCCTGCCGGTAATCAGCGGAAATCCTGCGACAAGGTACCCATGTAGCGTCTCCAACCCGATAATCGGGAAACCGAGCAATCGGGTGATCGGGCTATCGGGCGAACAAGAGCGCATCCAGGTTTGCACCTTGGATTCAGGGCGATAGCGCCTCTTTGCGGATCACTGGAGGTGGAGACCCGCGGGCCGCAGTCGACCGCTCACCGGGCGCACACAACCAGTGCGCCGCGATACGAATCGGTTTTTTGTTCACCCGATCACCGGATCACCCGATCGCCCGACTACTTTGTTTCTTCCACGATCTGACCATCGAAGAGGTGGATGGTCCGGTCGGCGAACTCCGCGTAACGCGGATCGTGAGTGACCATGCAGATGGTGGCGCCTTCGCGGTGAAGCTCACGCAGCAAATCCATCACCGCCTCGCCATTCTTCGAGTCCAGGTTGCCGGTGGGCTCGTCCGCCAGTAGGATCGACGGCTTCCCAGCCAGTGCGCGAGCCACGGCGACACGCTGTTGCTGACCCCCGGAGAGTTGCGAGGGATAATGCTTCATGCGATGGGACATGCCTACCCGCTCGAGCGCTTCGTGGACACGTTGTTTACGCTCGGCGGAAGGCATGCCGCGGTAAGTCAACGGCAACTCTACGTTTTCATAGACGTTCAGGTCGCCGATGAGATTGAAAGCCTGAAAAATGAACCCAATTTCGCGGTTGCGAATTCGGGTGCGCTGCGAAAGCGAGAGGTCTTCTACCCCCGTGCCGTTCAAAGTGTACTTGCCGCCGGTGGGCGAATCGAGCAGCCCCAAAATCGAAAGCAGGGTGGATTTCCCGCACCCCGAAGGACCCGCGATGGAAAGGTATTCGCCCTTCTTGATCTCCAGGTGGATACCCGAAAGAGCGTGGGTTTCCACTTCTTCGGTGTAAAACACCTTCGTTACACCTGCCAGTATAATCAGCTCGGCACCATTGGATTTACTTCGCTCCGGGTTGCGTGGAGCAGTCGCTTCGACTTCCGAGTTCGATTCCATCTTTATCTCCTTTTCTAAGCTATCAGCCGTCAGCTCAAAGCGAGCTGGCATACTGCCTTTCAATGAGTTCGGTCGAAAAACATCCTTCCCTCTATTCCCTGTTCCCTTCAAGCCGACTCCTGGCGCCTGACCCCCGGCCCCTATTCATCCCGCAGTGCGACCAACGGATCGACCTTCGTTGCCCGGCGTGCCGGGATGTAGCTGGCCAGCACTGCCACAGCGAGTAACACTCCGGAAACAGCACCATACGTTACAGGGTTGGTGGCGCGAACTCCGGAGAGCAGACTCGACAGGAAGCGGCTCAGGGCGAGCGCTCCGGCAAGCCCGATTCCAATTCCCACTGTTACCAACGCCACTCCTTGCGACACTACCATGCGCAGGACGTCAGCCCGCCTTGCTCCCAACGCGATTCGAATACCGATCTCGTGGGTGCGCCGCGCGACGTGGAAACTCAGCACGCCGTAGATCCCGACGGAGGTCAGGAACAGGGCGACGCCTGCGAATACCCCCATCAGCAGCGCATTGAACGCCGGGCGGGCAACTTTGCGGTCCACAATATCGGACATCGCCTGGACCTGCAACACGCGCTGGTCCGAATTCACGGCGGCGACGGCTCCGCGGAGCGCCGCCCCGAGTGCCAAACTTCCGTCGGCGCGAACCACAAACGCCGTCGTGCCCAGCGGCCTGAATAGCTGCGAGGCGGGCACATAAACGGTGGTGGGCTCCTCCTCATCGACCGCCAGGTTCTTAACGTCGGCCACGACGCCAACCACCTCGCGGGCGGGTTCCAGCACCTCGGGGAATTGACGCCCCCGGTATTCCCCCACTACTATCCGATCTCCGATCGGGCTCTTCCCGTTCCACCACGCGTGCGCCACCGTTTCGCTTACGATCGCTACCGGGGTCGACAGCAGGGAATCCGCTTCCTGGAAGCCTCGTCCCTGGATGATGGGAATGTGCATGGTCTGGAAATACTCTGGAGTGATGGCCCGGTACTCCATTCCGCCGATGCTATGCTCGGGGCGTCCCTCCTGTTGAGTCGGCAAATTATTGGGTCCAGACAACGGAAGCTGATTGATCGCGGCGGCAGAAACCACGCCAGGCGCCATTCTGATGCGGCGAAGCACCTCCTGCTGGAAAGTCCAGATCTGGGGCGCGGTGAGCTTAGCCGCCGGTGCAAACGGTGTTGCCATCGTGTAGACGTGGCGGGGATCAAGCCCCAGTTTCTGCTGGTGGAGGTAGTAGAGGGTCTCAATCAACAGCCCCGCACCCACCAGCAGCATCAAGGATAGTGCCGCCTCGGCGACCACCAGAATGCTCCGCATGCGGCTGTGGGGCGTGCCCCTTGCCCCGCGTGCGCCGCCTGCTTTAAGTGTGTCATTCAAGTCCAGTTTTGAGACTTGCCAGTAGGAGGTGAACCCGAACATGAGGGTGGTGGCTACTGCTAAAAGCAAGGTGAATGTGAGCACGCGTCCATCCAGCCGAACGCTCGCAGATGAGGGAATGTTCCAAGGAATCGAGGAAAGCAACGCCTTCAGCACCCAACCGGCGGCGAGCAGGCCTGCTGCGCTGCCGATCAGGGCAAGCATCAGGCTTTCGCTCACAAACTGCCGGAGCAGTTGCCACCGGTCGGCGCCGAGCGCCAGGCGAATTGACACTTCGCGCTGTCGAGCGCTGGTCCGCGCCATGACCAGGCTGGCGAGGTTGGCGCAGGCAATCAGAAGCAGAAAACCGACCGCTCCGAAAAGCACGAGCAGGCTGGTGCGCAAGTCGCCAGCAAGCCATTTCTGGTAGCTCTCGAGCTGGATGCCCCGCTGTCCTGACTGGGCGGAACCTTGCCGGTGAAATTGGTCGAAGACCACGTTGATGCTGGCTTGTGCGTGAGCGTAACTGATTTCTGGACCGAGGCGAGCGATCACCCGCGTGTTCATCCCGGTGTCCTCAATGCCGCTCCCCAGTTGTAGTGGAGTGAGAACCTCCGCGGGCTGCTCAATGAATGTAAAACCCGGCGACATCACTCCCACGACGGTGTAGACGTTGTTGTCAATCTCAAGCTGGTGGCCAATAACCCCGGGGTCCGCCCCAAATGAATTCCGCCAGAGCGAGTCGCTCAGCACAGCAACCTGCGCGCCGCCGGGCCGAGTCTCTTCCCGCAGGATGCCACGTCCGATGGCCGGACGAACCCCCAGCACCGGGAAGAAGCCATCCGTTACGCGGAGGGATCGAATCCACTCGCTGGCGTTGCCGCGCTTTATTGAAACCTCCCCGCCACCGCGAAATCCTGCCACAGCCGCGAAGGCGCTGCTGTGGTCCCGATAGAACTCAAATTCCGGACCGGTCAGGGTGTCATTCAACGTTCCGTCTTTCCACTCCAGACTTACTTGGACGATTTCATTGGGCTGAGGATAGGGCAAAGGTCGAAGCAGTACTCCGTTCACCACGCTGAAAATCGCCGTGTTGGCCCCGATGCCGAGCGCCAGAGTCAAGACCGCAATAGCAGTGAAGCTGGGGTTTTTCGCCAGCATGCGTAACCCGTAACGTAAATCGTTGAGCAAGGTGTTCATCAGTGCATCCTCGACAGTCAAGTGGCTAGCCACTCGCCACTGCTTTACTCATTCGAAAATCCCTCATGCGAATTGGGGGAGAGGTTCGAGGGTGACTCTGTGGCCGAGCCTCTCGAGGCGACGTACCAGCGAGCGGCATATGGCATCAGCGTTCAAGCGGTC
>Ga0326727_10005708_pt1 | contig 35106 bp, 33 predicted proteins | sample MB2enrmetagenome_FD_207643 | JGI IMG/M metagenome (GOLD analysis project Ga0326727, IMG submission 207643) | Lab enriched peat soil microbial communities from McLean, Ithaca, NY, United States - MB29MY | ecosystem: Environmental > Terrestrial > Soil > Wetlands > Peat | place: USA: New York...
ATCGATGCCACTTCATACGCTGGCATCTGTTCGGAAGGCGCAGCCGTGACCTGCGGAGCGGCTGGAGCCTGCGCGTAAGCGTTGGGTATGGCAAGCGCTGTAGCGAGGACCAAGAGGGTTCTGCGGAGGACCATCGGGCGTGCCTCTTCGTTTGAGATTACTAGCTGTTAAGACGTATGGTGTCTCGAATCGCTCACTATGCCTTGTTGCCGATGTGGGGGGAGGCGGGACCGCCTCCATTTGCTGCCCTGTTCCCTTCTGGGCTACCCTATTCCCTGTGCCCGCAGTCCCTGTAACTATGCCCGTTCGCCCCAGCATTGTCCGCCAGAGTCCAGAGAGTCTAGTTCGCCGCACCCTGACGCTGGCGCTGTTGCTCGCCTTTTGCGTCGCGCCGGTCGCTCCTGCCTTCGCCCAAGCCGCGCCCCCGGCCGACCTGCCCGACGCGCCCGGCCCCACCGCCCAGGTCAAGCCGGAACCCGTGCCCACTGGCCCCACCATCGTCATCGACACCAGCATGGGCAGGCTCACCTGCAAGACCTTCGACCAGCAGGCTCCCAACGCGGTCGCCAACTTCGTCGGCCTTGCCGAAGGCACCAAGGACTGGACCAGCAGCGCCGGCACCGTCAAGCACCACGGCCAGCGCTTCTACGATGGCCTCAGCTTCCACCGCGTCATACCCGGCTTCATGATCCAGGGGGGCGATCCCGCGGGCGACGGAACCGGCGATCCCGGATACTACTTCGACAACGAGGTCGACCCCGCACTCAACTTCTCCGTCCCCGGACGCCTCGCCATGGCCAACTCCGGCCCCAACACCAATGGCTCCCAGTTCTTCATCACCGAGGACGCCGTCCCCGAGCTGAACGGCAAGTACACCATCTTCGGCCAGTGCGACGCCCATTCGGTCCTGCTGGTCGCCTCCATCGCCCGCGTCGAACGCAACCACGAGGACAAGCCCATCACCCCTGTCCTGATCAACCGCGTCACCATCGTCCGCGCCGGCCAGCCCATGCCGCCCCAGCCAGCCGCGCCCGCCGCACCCGCACCTCCCACGCCCTAGCCTTCGCCTTTGCTCTTGCCTTCAACTCACCACATACCACTTACCACTGGAGTTACATATGCCCACCAAGCCCGGAACCTACGCCACCTTCAAGACCAGCGAAGGCACCATCGTCTGCGAGCTTTTTGAGAAGGATGCGCCGCTTACCGTCGCCAACTTCATCGGCCTCGCCGAAGGCACCAAGGAGTGGAACTCCCGCTCCAAGAAAGGCGCCAAGCTCTACGACGGCACCGTCTTCCACCGCGTCATCCCCAACTTTATGATCCAGGGCGGCGATCCCGAGGGCACCGGCATGGGTGGTCCCGGCTACAAGTTCGCCGACGAGACCAAGGGCTCGCCCCACGGCTTCAAAGCCAAGGGCAAGCTCGCCATGGCCAACGCCGGCCCCAACACCAACGGCAGCCAGTTCTTCATCACCGTCGCCGACACCAGTTGGCTTACCGGCAAGCACACCATCTTCGGCGAGGTCGTCGAAGGCTACGAGATCGTGGAGAAGATCGCCAACGTCCCCACCGCCTCCCAGGACCGCCCCAAAACCCCCGTCGTCCTCGAATCCGTCACCATTGAGCGCATATAACCAAAACGGGGTCGCCTCCCTGCGTTCGTTTCTAGTCGAACGGAGGGAGGACGAGGGCAGCGAGTCGGCTCGCCTGACCGGTCGATTTTCTGACGGCAAGGGAATAGACGGGAGCCTTAACTGTCTTATTGGTTTGAACGGCGCATGGGCGTGGTTTAGAGGACCGGTCGGCGTGGGCGACGATGGAACAATTACGATTTCGACCGAAGGAGGAAAAGACCTCGGAGTTGGAGATGCCCTCTTTTTGCTACCCGCGCCATTCAAACCGCCAATCGCGTTCGCCTTGCTGGATCAGGCAAGACATTGGGAAAGACGAATATTCGCCTCCGGAGCGGCCGCAAGTTCACAGGTGGTTGGCACGGACGGCAGAACTTACCGAAAAACTCGCGCAATAAGTGATGAAAGCGAATTGGAAGCCAACGAAACGCTGATCTCAGAGGGGTGGGATCACGAACATTGCGAACTTTGCTACAAACATATTTATCCGCAAACGCCTTATTACGTGCATTCAGACGGGAATTGGCATCACTTTCTGTGCGAGTTCTGTCATGATCGCTTTGCGGCCACGCACAGCGTGAAGGAACTTATCTATCCAGGACAAGGACAGCGGAAGGATGAAGCGGATTGACCCCAGGAAATCGCGGTCAATCGCCCGGATTCCGCAAGTTCCCCAATCCGACGAAACTCGTGGCCCCAGCGATACGTCTCCCAGCAGGAAGAATTTCTCCAACCATGCACTTCGGACGGCCACGAATGACTCTCTGCACCCTCTTCAACCTCGCCCTGCTCTGCGCCACGGCAGCCCTCGCCTGCGCACCCTCGGCCTTCGCCCAGAACCCCAACCTCGCCTTCAAGCCGGGCATCTGGGAGGTCACGACCACCGTCAACAAAGCGGCCCCCAAGACCGTCAGGGCCTGCTTCGCCGCCGGCACCAACCTGGACAACTACCTGATGGTCACCAACCGCGGCATCAACAACACCGTGTGTACCGTCTCCAACAAGGTGCAGAAAGGCCGCGGCATCACCTTCGACAACGCCTGCACCAACGGCGCCCTCGCCTCGCAGGGCCACTTCGACTTCCAACTGCCCGACGACCAGAACTTTACCGGTACCAGCCACACCGTCATCACCGGCACCGCCGAAGGCAAGCCCGTCAACCGCACCATTGACAAGCAAATTACCGCCAAATTCGTCGCTGTCGACTGCGGCACCGTCGCCGCCCTGGACCTGAGCCCCGCCAAGGCAGCCCCCGCCAAGACCAAATAACCGCCAGCCGCAGCGCACAGCAACAAGCCCGCTCCATCGAGCGGGCCTTTTGCTTTTGTTCTTCAACTAACAACTGGTCACTGACAACTTACAACTGTCTTCAAGCCATCCCGATGACTGTGCACAACTCCTTCACCGAGTCAGCAGACTTCTGCAGCGCGGCCTGCTCTTCCGCCGTCAGCTTGATCTCGATGATCTGCTCCAGCCCCTTCGCGCCCAGCTTGCAGGGCACGCCGACATACAACCCGGAGATCCCGTATTCGCCCTGCAGATACGCAGCGCAGGGCAGGATCTTCTTCTTGTCCTTCAGGATCGCCTCCACCATCTCCGTGGTCGCAGCCGAAGGCGCGTAGTACGCTGAGCCGGTCTTCAGGTGCTTCACAATCTCCGCACCGCCATTGGCCGTGCGCATCTCCAGCTCCTTCAGCCGGGTGGGCTCGATCAGCTCGGTAATCGGAATGCCCGCCACCGTTGAATAGCGCGACAGCGGCACCATGGTGTCGCCATGTCCGCCCAGAACAAAAGCGGTTACATTCTCCACCGATACGTTCAGCTCCTCCGCGATGAAGGTCCGGAAGCGCGCCGAATCCAGCACGCCGGCCATGCCGATCACGCGCTCGCGGGGAAAGCCCGACTGCTTGTAAGCCGTCTGCGCCATCGCGTCCAGCGGATTGGCAACCACCAGCAGAATGCAGTTCGGCGACGCAGCGATCGCCTTGGCCACCACATCGCTCATGATCTTGAAGTTGGTGTTCAGCAGATCGTCGCGGCTCATTCCCGGCTTGCGCGCGATGCCCGCCGTAATCACCACGATGTCCGAGTTCTTGGTGTCCGCATAGTCGTTGGTCCCAACGATCGAAACATCGCGTTTCTCGATCGGCATCGCCTGCAGCAGGTCCAGCCCTTTGCCTTGCGGCACGCCTTCGATCACGTCGATCAGCACCACATCGGCAAGCTCCTTTGCCGCAATCCAGTGCGCAGCAGTCGCGCCCACATTTCCTGCGCCAACAATCGTTACTTTCTTCCGCATTGCTCCTCTTCCCTTCATCCTTCAATGGTCGTTAGTTCATTCACAAGAACCGCATTGCATCTGCGCCGAAGGCGCATCCGCCCGTGCGGCAAGCACTCACATGTTCTCGATCATGCGCGTCGCAAACTCGCTGGTCCTGGCCTTGGTCGCGCCCTGCATCTGGCGCTCGAAGTCGTAGGTCACATACTTCTGCTGGATGGTCTTTTCCATCGACGACTCGATCAGCCGCGCCGCTTCTTTCCAGCCCAGAAAGTCGAACAGCATCACGCCGGAAAGAATCACCGATCCCGGATTGATCACGTCCTTGTCCGCATACTTCGGCGCCGTCCCATGGGTGGCTTCGAACACCGCGAAGCCATCACCCACGTTCGCGCCCGGCGCAATCCCCAGCCCGCCAACCTGCGCCGCAGCCGCGTCCGAGATATAGTCGCCGTTTAAATTGGTCGTCGCCAGCACCGAATAATCCGATGGCCGAATAATGATCTGCTGGAAGATCGAATCCGCAATCCGGTCGTTCACCAGCAGCTTCGGCTTCCACTTCCCTGCCCCGTGCGACTCGCCAATCGACGCCAGCACCGCCTTCACCTCGGCCACCACCGACTCGCCAAACTCCTTCGCCGCGAACTCAATGCCCGGCTCGATCAGCGCCGCATTCTCCTCTGCGCTAATCCCCGGCTTCGCCTCGACGTTGCCCAGGATCCAGCTCTCGCGCTCGGTCACCGTGTCCGCGCGGAACTCCTGCGTGGCAACTTCATAGCCCCACTCGCGGAATGCGCCCTCGGTGAACTTTTGGATGTTCCCTTTGTGTACCAGCGTTACCGTCTTGCGCCCTTCCTTCAGCGCAAACGCAATCGCCGCGCGTACCAGCCGCTTCGACCCCGTAATCGAGATCGGCTTCACCCCCACGCCGGAATCCAGACGGATCTTCTTCTTGCCGCCCTTCAGCATCTCGTCGTTGACGAACGAAATAAACTTCGCTGCCTCAGGCGTTCCCTCGCGGAACTCGATACCCGCATAGATATCTTCAGTGTTCTCGCGGAAGATGACGATGTCCACCAGCTCCGGATGCTTCACCGGGCTGGGCACGCCTACGTAGTACTTCACCGGGCGAATGCACTGGTAGAGGTCCATCAACTGGCGCAGCGCCACGTTCAACGAGCGAATCCCGCCGCCTACCGGCGTCGTCAGCGGCCCTTTGATCGACACGCGAAAGTCCACCGTCGCCTTCACCGTGTCGTCGGGCAGCCAGTTCCGGGTCTGGCGATACGCCTTCTCGCCGGCCAGCACCTCGTACCACGCCACCTTGCGCGTGCCGCCATACGCCTTCTCCACCGCGGCGTCGAACACCCGCTGCGAGGCCTTCCAGATATCGCGGCCGGTGCCATCGCCCTCGATAAACGGAATGATCGGATGGTCGGGAACGGTGTAGATCCCGTCCGCATACTCGATGGGCTTGCCGCTTGTCGGCACGGGAATGCCGTTATAACTCGTCTGCATGAGGGGCGTAACTCCAGACATTGACCGGAATGGACCAGCATTCGAAGGCTACCACCCGCGCAAGACGCATGGCAACGAAGTGCCTGATGGCGCGGCGATTATCGACCAGGATGGCCGAATCAACGCACCAGGTAGTAATCCACTGTCGCGACGACGCGGACCTTTTTCATCAGACTTGCGTCCGCCTGAGGATCTCCCCCACCGCTGTCATCATTCGCCGCCGCATCGCTTCCCTCGTCCGCTGAGGAGATCGAGAATACCCCCTGGTTGGCTGAACGGATCGAGCCAACCTGGCTTCCGGAATCCGCGGCGAAACGGTCTGCTGACGCTCGGGCATTGCGCGTGGCTTCGGTGATCATGTCCGGCTTCAGTGCATTCAGACCAGTGAACTCATACCTGATGCCGCCCTGACCAAGGCCGCTGCCTACCACGATCCCCGCTTGCACCAACTCGGCGGTCTTCTGCCCAGCCCGTGCAATCTTATCCACGTCCGAAGATTGCACCGTCAACGTCTGCTGCACAACGTATCGCGGGCCGGACTGATTGTTGCCATACTCGTTCGCCTGCTTATCCGTCACTTGAATTTGGCCGACGGAAGTCTCCTGCACCGTGATTCCCTGTGCGGCGAAGAACTTCAGTACAGCTGCCTTATCCTCTTCACTCTTGGCAAACACCGTGGGCAGGTCGTTGCCCGCCTCTTTGAAGGTCACCGGCCAGATCGCGGTGTCGGACTTCACGGTCCGCTCCACCAAGCCCTTCACCGTGACGTAGCGGTCGGCCAGCTTGATGTCCTTGATCTCCGAGCCAAGCAGCCAACCGCCCAGCACCAGGCCGAGCAGCACGCACCCACCCAGAGTCGCGGCCGGCGCCACCAGTTCCTTCGCTTGTTCTGAATTCATGTCGATCCCCCTGAAGTGCCGACGGTAGAAGCATACGCCGGCAATTCCCGGTGTCAACCGGCAAGAGAACGGCCCAGGCAGATTGCCGGGGCCGCTCTCCAGGTTGGGTATTCTATCTTCCGGTTAGAACTGGTTCCACAACAGCTGGTTGTAGATCTCGTGGTGGAACTGGACCTCCTGCGCCTTCACTCGGGTCCCCAGCAACCGCGGGCAGCGGTCGGCCGAGGCCTGCTTCAGGTCTGCGTAGCGCGCCTTCACGTCCTCGCCCAGCAGCGCCGTTGTCCACTCCGCGTTGCGGAAATCGTCGATCGCAGTGTAGATGTTGTCCGGCAGGTAGCGCGGCGCCGCACGCAGATTCTTGATCTTCGCGATATCGCCCTGCAAGCCCGTCTTGAAGATCGAGTACATCACCAGATACGGATTCGCATCCGGCGCTACCGCACGCACCTCGATGCGCGAAGACCGCTCGTTGCCGATCGGAATGCGCACCATAGCTCCCCGGTTGACCGCTGAGGCGTTCAACTGGTTTGGCGCCTCAAAGTGCGGGTCCAGCCGGCGATAGGCGTTCACGCTCGAATTCAGCAGCAGACAGGTATCCAGTCCGTGGGTCAAAACGCGGTCCACAAACTGCCACGCCAGCTTGGAGATCTTCTCCTCGCCCTTGGGGTCCCAGAAGAGGTTTTTCCCGCCCTTTGAGACCGACACATTGGTGTGCATGCCGCTGCCATTAACCCCCACGATTGGCTTGGGCAGGAAGCTCGCCGTCATCCCCATCTGTGTCGCCACCGTCCGGCAGATCAGCTTGTAGAGCTGGATCTGGTCGGCTGCGGCGACCGCCTCGCCGTAGGAGTAGTTGATTTCAAACTGCGACGGCGCAACCTCGGGATGGTCCTTCTCGTTCTGGAATCCCATCGCGCGCTGCACCTCGGCAGTCGCGTCGATGAACTCGCGCAGCGGGTCGCCGGGCAACGAATGATAGTAGCCGCCCGTATTGACATACTCGAACGACTCCGTCTCAGGATAAGTGCGTTCGGCATCAATCCCGTCGAACAGGAAGCCTTCAATCTCGTTCGCCGCGTTCATGGTGTAGCCGTGCTTGTCGAACATCTCCTGCGAGAAGTGCTTCAGCACGCCGCGAATATCCCCGCTGTATGGCTCGCCGTTCTTGTCGATCACTTCGCCGAAGACCAGCACCTTGCCCGCCCCAAACACATCCGCCGGCGGCCAGTAGAAGGATCCCCAGTCGATCCCCAGGCGCAGATCGCTCTCCTTCTGCGCGGTAAAGCCGCGAATCGAAGAGCCGTCGAAGGTCAGATTGTCCCAGCTCTTCACCAGAAACTTCTTGTCGTAGTCGAGCATGTGCAGCCGGCCTTCCAAGTCGCTGAACGCAACCGTGACGGCCTTGATGCGGTGCTCGTCGGTGAGGTACTTCAACCGCTCTTCCTGGATGACACCCGGCTCCACGCGGTTCCTGCGCTGTTCCTTCGCACTTAGGTTGAGGTCTTCCAGCTCGGCATACGAAAGTTCCAGAAAATCACGAAATTCGCTCGACATGACGCTCCTTGCAAGATTGGGATTGAATTGACGCGGCGTCTGCGCCTCTCCTTCCCCGGAACCATCATTTGCTGGTGAGTTTCAGAGAACCGGAAAACAGCCATCGCGTGCCGTCATAAAACTAACAGAGTTTTCATCGATGTTGAATCTCAAGTCGCGTTCTACCGCCATCTTTTCAATTTTTGCCGCGAATCTGTCGCAGTACAGGGGCAGCTTGCCACCCGAACCGCCGGGCACCCGGGTTTTGCCAAGCCTCACTCGGTAAAAATCCAGGCCACGCGAGTTTCCAAACCTCACCATAGATGTAAGAATGCATTTGGCATTGAGTTGTAACCACGCGCCGGTTCCATTGTGATAACTTTGACAAGTTCGGCTTCTCGGCCCGCGTTCGCAACGCCAGTTGCTGTATCTCACCATTCCCCGGAGGGTCTTCAAATTGGGCATGAACATGGTTCCCACGCGCCTTTTTTTCACCAAAGGCGTAGGTAAGCATAAAGAGCGTCTCACCTCATTCGAGCTTGCGCTTCGCGACGCCGGCATTGCCGCCCAGAACCTGGTCCGCGTCTCCTCCATCTTCCCGCCGCAGTGCAAGCTGATCCCGCGCAAAGAAGGCCTCAAGTTCCTCAACCCCGGCGAGGTCGTCTTCGCCGTGATCGCGGAGAACTCCACCCGCGAGGCCCATCGCCTGGTCGTCTCCTCCATCGGCGTCGCCATCCCCACCGACCGCAACACCTACGGCTACCTCTCCGAGCACCATAGCTTCGGCGAAACCGAAGACCAGGCCGGCGACTACGCCGAAGAGCTGGCCGCCGAGATGCTCGCCACCACCCTGGACGTCGACTTCGACCCGGATAAAAGCTGGGATGAGAAAAAGGAGATCTACCGCATCTCCAACAAGATTGTCCGTACCGCCAACGTCACCCAGTCCGCCGTCGGCGACAAGAACGGCCGCTGGACCACCACCATCGCCGGCGCCATCCTGCTCTTCGACGACAAATAAGCCAGAGCCTGCGAGAGTAAAGCAAGCAAGACCTGCGAAAATAGTGGAGGCGCTGGCAATTCGCCGGCGCCTTTTCTTGTCATGGAGTCAACGTCATGTCAGCACCTTCAACCCGCGTCGCGCTCATCCAGATGGCCTGCGCCCCCTCCACCGCGCAAAACCTCGACCACGCCGCCTCGCTGGTCCAAGAAGCTGCCCGCGCCGGCGCCCAGCTGGTCTGCCTGCCCGAGCTCTTCCGCGCCCAGTACTTCTGCCAGCGCGAGGACCACGCCCTCTTCAAGCTCGCCGAGCCCATTCCCGGCCCCAGCACGGAGCGCCTCGCCGCCATCGTCCGCGAGGAAAAGATCGCCCTCGTCGCCAGTCTGTTTGAGCGCCGCGCCCCCGGCCTCTACCACAACACCGCCGCCGTGCTCGACCACGCCAGCGGCCAGCCCGACAACATCGCCGGCATCTACCGCAAGATGCACATCCCCGACGATCCTCTCTACTACGAGAAGTTCTACTTCACCCCCGGCGATCTCGGCTTCCGCGCCATCCCCACCAGCAACGGTACCGTCGGCACCCTCGTCTGCTGGGACCAGTGGTACCCCGAAGCCGCGCGCCTGACCGCGCTGCTGGGCGCCGATGTGCTCCTCTACCCGACCGCCATCGGCTGGCACCCCAGCGAGAAGGCCGAGTTCGGCGCGGCTCAATACTCCGCCTGGCAGACCATGCAGCGCGCCCATGCCATCGCCAACGGCGTCTTCGTCTGCGCCGTCAACCGCGTCGGCCACGAGCATGGCGACGTCATCCACGACGGAGTCACCATGCCAGGCCCCGGCGACCACACACCCGCCTCCGGCCTGGAGTTCTGGGGCGGCAGCTTCATCGCGGACCCCTTCGGCCGCATCCTCGCGCAGGCTTCTCACGATAGCGAAGAGATCCTCACCGCCGACCTCGACCCCACGCTGATCGAGACCACCCGCCAGCACTGGCCCTTCCTGCGCGACCGCCGCATCGACGCCTACGCCGGCATCACCCGCCGGTTTCTCGATTGAATCGCGAACGGCGCAGCCGCTTTAGCTTCCTAGGCGCTCTTCCTGCGGCGGTATCCGAGGAAGGCCAGGACGGCGAGAAATAGGGCTGCGGCAATGACGCGTACGACAATCTGTGAATTCATGAAGTCCCTTCTTGGTGATGCAACATGCCTTCATCTTTTATCGGCGAACAATCCCCTGACTTGAACCAATCTGCTCAATTGGGCCAGGGGCAAGCTACTGGCCCATGCTGGACATGCCGCGCACGATCGTCAGCGCAGCCGGCCCCAGCAACACGATGAACATGCTGGGGAAGATGAACAGCACCAGCGGGAAGATGATCTTCACCGTCGTCTTTGCGGCCATCTCCTCGGCGAGTTGACGGCGCTTGAGGCGGATGTTGTCGGCAAAGACGCTCAGGGCGCGGGCAATCGGCGTTCCGAAGCGCTCCGTCTGCAGCAGCATGCTGGCGAATGCGTCGATGTCGACCAACTCGCTGCGTCCGGCCATGTCCGCCCAGGCCTGAATGCGCGGCTTGCCCGCGCGCTGCTCACGATTGATCTGCAGTAACTCTTCCGTGATCTGGGGATGGCTGATGCCCAGCTCCTGGCCTACGCGCAGCAGCGCCTGGTCGATACCCAGGCCGGCGTCCACGCAGATCACCAGCAGGTCGATGGCGTCGGGAATGCTCCTGCGTATCTTCTCGCGGCGGCGCTTGATCAGGCGGGTCAGGACGACATTCGGAGCGATGAATCCCGCCGCGGGCAGCGCGATCATCCAGAACATGCGGCTCCATGGGACCAGGGAGCCTGCGCCCAGCGCGAGCAGCGGAATAAGGATACGAGCCGCATTGTAAGCATCCACCGGAAACGTACCTTTGTATCCCGCGTTGGCCAGCCGCTCCGGCAGGTCTGCATCGTCGGCCAGGCCGAGACGCGCGCGCACCCAGTGCAGGATGGCCAGCAGCCTGCGTCCTGCATCGCTCGATGCCGGCGCGCTTCTCCGGTAGCTCCTGCCGCGATAGGTGACCTCGCGGATGCGCTGCATCGTGGCGCGCGAGGTGCGCGTAACGAAAAGCCACCCGACCAGAGCAAGCGCCGAGAAGATGGTTGCGGCAAAGGCGAGATAAAACAGAAGCGTCATGGCGCTGCACCTGAACATCGGCTACACCTGAACATCGACGATCTTGCGAATGACCAACCCGCCGAGGACGATCAGGGCTGCTCCGGTATAGACCAGCTTCTGCCCCAGCGGATCGTGAAAGAGAATGCTGGAATAGCCGGGGCTCACCATGTTGATCAGCGCCAGCATGATGACCGGAAGCAGGCCCAGGATCCATCCCGTCAACCGCCCTTGCGCGGTGTGGGTGCGCACCTCGCCTTCAATGCGCACCCGCTCGCGGATCACATGCGAGGCCCGCTCCAGGATGTCGGTCAGGTCGCCTCCTGTCTCCTTCTGCACCAGGATGGCGGTAATCAGGAACTGCAAGTCGCGCGAGGGAACCCGGTTGCCCATCTGAAGCAGCGCGTCGCGGAAGTGGAGCCCCAATCTCTGCTGCTGATAGACCTGCACAAACTCTGAGGCGAGCGGCTCCGGCGACTGCTCGGCAATCAGTTCAATGGAAGAGCCCATCGAGTGGCCGGCCAGCAGCGACCTCGCCATCAGGTCGATGGCGTCGGGCAGAGCGGTGTTGAATGCCTTGAGGCGGCGGCCGCGCTTGAATCGCAGCACAAAATAATGCACCGCCAACCCGGCAACCGTTGCAGCGGCAGTGGCCAGAAGCATGTGCAGCAGAAAGAAGCCAAACAAACCGAAGGTGATCGCTGCGACCACACTGGCCAGAAAGGCGCCGCCTACGCTCATGCTGCTGTTGGCATGGACCAGCATCACCTTGATCTTCTGCCCGAATGGATACCGCTCCAGCAGGGTGCCGATGCGAGAGACAACGTCTCTTCGCTCCGCTTGGTCCAGTTCAGGCCCGTGGACGTTGGCCGCATGGGGCCGGATCGAATCCTTGATGGTCACCAGCCGTTGCCGCGCGGACTTGCTCGAAGCCGCTGGCTGGGTGGCCAGCATCAGCACCGGCAGGCTCAGCGCCAGCGCTAGGAAGAACGTGATTGCAAGCAGCACCATGGTTGCAGCCTCTTTCTCTGTGAGCCCTCAAACTTCGACGGAATGATCCAGCAGATTAAGACCCAGTGGAATTCCAGCAGCCTTCAGACGTTCGTTGAACTTGGGGACGATGCCGGTCGAGTAGAAGCGGCCTTTCACGTTGCCGCTGGGGCCCAGCCCGAGCTTCTCGAAAAGGTAAATGTCCTGCAGACTGACCATATCGCCGCTGGTTCCGGTGATCTCGCTAATGTGGGTCACTCGCCGGGTCCCGTCGCTCATGCGCGAGACCTGCACAATAATGTCCACAGCCGAGGCAATCTGCGCGCGAATGGCCTTCTCCGGCAACGAGACCGTGCCCATCATCGCCATCGTCTCGATCCGCGCAATCGCGTCGCGGGGATTGTTGGCGTGGATGGTGGTGATGGACCCGTCGTGGCCGGTGTTCATCGCCTGCAGCATGTCCAGCGCCTCTTCGCCGCGCACCTCGCCCAGGATGATGCGGTCGGGACGCATGCGCAGCGCATTGATCACCAGTTCGCGCTGGCGGATCGCGCCCTTGCCCTCAAGATTCGGCGGACGGCACTCCAGCCGCGCCACATGCTCCTGCTTGATCTGCAGTTCCGCCGAGTCTTCGATGGTCACGATGCGCTCGGTCGCGGAGATGAATCCGGAGAGCACATTCAGCAGCGTGGTCTTTCCTGAGCCGGTGCCGCCCGACACCACAATATTCAGGCGCGCGCGCACTGCGCTGCGCAGGATCTCCAGCATCTGCGGGGTTAGCGCCCGATGCCGCAGCAGATCGTCCGCAGTCAACGGCACCGCTCCGAACCGGCGTATCGATACCAGCGGGCCATCCACGGCCAGCGGCGGAATCACGATGTTGACCCGCGAGCCATCCAGCAACCGGGCATCGACCATGGGCGAAGATTCGTCGATGCGGCGGCCCACCGCGGACACGATCTTGTCGATGATGTGCATCAGGTGCGCCTCATCCTTGAACACGATGTTGGTCTTCTCGATCACTCCGCGCCGTTCCACATACACCGTCTTATAGGTGTTCACCAGAATGTCGTTCACCGTCGGGTCGTGCAGCAGCGGCTCCAGCGGGCCCAATCCAAACACCTCGTCGAGAATGTCATGCGCCAGATGGTCGCGGTCCGGCGCGCTCAGTGGAGCGCTCTGCTCGCCAATTAGTTGCAGAATGACCGCGAGCAGACGCTGCCGTCCGCCCACTTCGTCTGCCTGGATCGCCGCCAGCTTCTCCAGGTCCATGCGCCGGATCAGCTCGTGGTGGACGGCAGTTTTCAGCGCGTGGCGCGCCGCTTCGCCCAGAGTGACCCTGACCTCCGTGGCGACCGCGAGGCGCTCCGGAGCGGTCATGTACATCGATACTTCGTTCATTGCCCCACCTCATTCGCATCGACAGATATTCGGAGAAGTATTCATGTCCCCATCTTCAGCGCAGGAACCCGAACAGCTTCTTCCTCTCCGCCGCCGGCTTCGGACCGCTGATGCCGTGGACAATCTGGTTGGCCCAGCGAGCGAGCGCCTGGTTGAACTCCGACCGGCGCTGCGGTGGAATGGGCTCTCCATCGTTAATGGCCCGCTGCAGTTCGAAGTAGTTGTTGGGCACCGCAATCGAAATGGGGAAACGCACCGCCTTCTCGATCTGCACCGCCGTAATGGAATCGGTAGCCGTCGAGCGATTCACCACCACGTGCAGTTTGCTGGTGGCGGACTCGCTGAGCGAAAGGTTCTCCACCATCCGCGCCAGGTCGCGCAGCGCGGCCACGTCCGGCGTCGAAACGATATAAACCTCGTCCGACTGCTCGATGATGGTCGCCTTCGAATCGTGAAATGAGGTGGTTGAATCGATCAGTACGTAGTCGTACTCCCGGCGCAGAAAATCCATGACGTGCTCAATCTCGTCGCTCTTGGGCTCATGCGGGCCGCCCGACATCTCTGGCGATGCGATTACATCCAACCCGCTTCTGTGCCGGACCACAAAGCCATTCAGCAGTTCCGAGTCCAGCCGATCGGCATTGCGCAGCAGCTCGTCGAAGTGGTACTGCGTGTCCTTCAGGCCCAGGTACAGGGCAACGTGACCAAGCTGCTGCTTGTGGTCGATCAGCAGCGTCTTCTTGCCGTGCTGACGCACCAGATGCGTGGCCAGATGGACGGCGAGCATGGTGGTCCCCACTCCGCCCTTGGCGCCAAAGAAAGCAATCACCCTCCCAATCCCACTCTGCGCGTGCGGGTCCACCGCCATCACCGCATGGAACCGATTGAGCGACGCAGCCAGGTCGGCTGGGTCAACCGGCTTGGTCAGGAACTCGGTGCACCCGTTGCGCACCGCGCGCAACAGAATGCCCGCATCGAGCTCCGCGCCGATGCCCACAATGCTGATCTTCTTCAGAAATATCTGGTTCAGCCGCGCGGTCGTCTCCAGCGCCAGCTCCGGATCGCGGTCAAAATCGATCAACGCCACGCACGATGCAGCGTTCTTCAGCGAAGGTGAAAACTGTGGCCGTTTGTCCGCCGTAATGTAGTCGCGAAACTCACCTTCGAAATGCGCGCCTGAGACCTTGAACGTGGCTGCGGTCGCGGCGCGGACCACAGCTTCGTCCACGCACACGCTGAAGATGGCCTGACTGGGGCGCTCCGTCAGGTTCATCCCATTCGTCATGGCCGCTCCGGTCGCACCGGGGTTGATGGCTGCGGCGCAGCTTGCGGGTTGGGCACGGGCACTGCCACTTTGGACTTCGCGTCTCCGGCCGTATCGAACGCACTGGCGTCGAGGTTGGGCACCACAAACTTGGGCTCGTCCGGCTTCTGCTCACGGAGCGATACCAGCGGATCGACCACCGTCGCGGTCACGATGATCACCAGCTCCACCACCGAGTGGTTGAAGTTCTTCGACCGGAAGAGCTCGCCAAGAATCGGCACATTGGCAATCCCCGGGACCTTGCTCAGGATCTCCGTGGTGCGATGGTCCAGCAGCCCGGAGACGATAAAGCTCTGGCCATCCTGGATCTCCACCTCGGTCTCCGCGCGCCGCGTGGACAGCGCCGGAATGGTAAATCCCGAAATAGTGACGGCGTTGCTGAAGTCCAGCGTGCTCACCTCCGGCGACAGCTTCAGCCGGATGGAGCCGTCCGTATTCACGGTCGGGGTAAACTCGACCTTCACGCCATAGGGCCGGAACTGAATGGTAATTGCCGTGGAGTTTCCCGTGCCGCCCTGGACCACGGGAAAGGGGAATTCGCCGCCTGAGAGGAACCGCGCTGGCAGCCCGCTGAGCGTCGTCAGCGTAGGCTCGGCCAGCACCTGCAGAATTTGCCTCTGTTCCAGGTCCTGCACCGTCAGCCCCAGGTTGAGTTTGGCGTTATAGAGAAAGATATTCAGCGGGTCGCTGACCGTAAGCGACGAGCCGGCTCCGACCGCAGTGCTGCCAAACTGACCGGTGCTGGTTGCAACCGCAGTCCGGCCGCCGGCAAAGAGGTTGATGCCCAGCTGATCCAGCCGAGTCCTGTCCACCTCCACAATGCGCAGCTTCAACTGCACCTGCTTGCCATGCACAGGCACAACCTGCAGCGAGTTGACCACCGTCTTCGCATACAGCGAGGCCATCTTGAGCGCGGCTTCGGAATCAGCCTCGCTCGCGACCGTTCCGGTCAGAAATATCTTGCCTTCACCCGCTTCGGCATGGATGGTCGATTGCGGAAACGCCTCTTCGAGCGAACTGCGCAGCGCGTCCGGATCAAGGTCCGCCGAGACCGCATAAATCCGATGGCCGCCCGCCTCGTCCCACAGCACCATGCTGCTTACGCCGGCGGCCTTCGCCGTCAGCACCACCTCGGTCTCGCCCGAGGTGAAGGTCTGCAACACCGCAGGATTGCCAACATAGACGCGGCGCAGCGGAAAAGCCGAGGTCAGCACGATGGAGCGGCCCACCGTAATGTGCAGCAGGTCCCCAGCCGCCGTGGAGCGCACATCGAACGACGACGGAGCTGCATCCGGCGCCCCTGCGGCGGCCGCGTCCGCGGGCGCGCTCGCCTGCGCGGTTCCCTGCTTCGCTCCGCAGATTCCGACAAGCAGCAGGCACGCGATCCAGGCCGCCCGGCCTCTGTTGGTCCGGCCCCGGCTCCAGTAGTTTCGCCTGTGGAAGCTCATTGTCCCGCGCCTCCATCCTGCGCTTTGGCCGGCCGTTCGTCGCTGGAGCCGCCCAGTATGGTTTCAATCTCATGGTGTACCGGCTTTGCCGCAACCACCGGCGCCGTCCCCCGCATGGCAGTGCGCACCACTAAGGCGGGGCGTCCCGCAAGCTGCGAGAGCAGCGTCGCAGGTTCTCCGGTGCGGCCGCTGTCTCGGCCATTGCGCAGCACAAAGTGGATCGTGCCCTGCGTGCTGGCCAGCACCGCGCGCTGCGCCTCCTCCGGGGTAAGCAGCAACGTCATCACCGTGACGTCCAATGTCTTGCCCTCGGGGTCGGGTTCCACTTGGTGGCCCGCCGCCAGCACCATTGCGTCCTGCAGCACGGTCACCGTCAGGGGATCGCTGGAACCGTCCGGCCGGTAGGTCACCAGCACATCCAGATGCGAGCCGGGGATAAGAAAGCCGGCGACGCCGACCACCTCGTCGGAGCGCAGCGCCACCGCGCGCATTCCGTCGGGAATCTTGCTCGCCAGGCCATTGCCTGAGCCGGTCGCCGACAGGTCGCGATTGAGGATCGGCTGCCCCTTGACCAGCGGAAACAGCACCGCGCGTCCCATCACATCCGCAGTTCGCGAGAAGGCGCCGTCCAGGGGAATATTCTCCGGCCACGCGACCAGCTCCGTGTTGCCCGGCCCCAGCACTTCCCCTGCCTGCAGCGCCATCGACGGCGCGACATAGGTGGCGTCCGCTATCTTTTGCGTGGCGGGTGGCGCAGTCAGCTTCTTCGATACCAGCCATGTGCATACGCCAGAGATGGCGAGTGCGAGCATGAGGGCAACGAGAATTCGCTTCGGATTCACCAGCGCACCTCCCAGGCCAGTGTGCATAGAGTCACCAGGCATCCAGCCGCAATGGGCAGCGCGAAGGGCAGGCGCAGCGCTCGCGGGCTGGCCAGATTCAGCTCCGGGTGCGGCGTCAGGCCCCACCGGCCATGATGGGCCAGCACCGCACCGGCGTTGCGCAGCATCTCGCGCAGGCGTCCATGCTGGATGCTGACGGCCAGCGCAAACACTCCGCCCGCGATCGCGGTTGAGACCGTGAGCAGGAGCAGCGGAGACGTCCCGGCAATGCATCCGACTGCGGCCATCAACTTCACATCGCCCGCGCCCATGCCGCCCGCAAGAAAGAAGATCATAAACATCCCGCCCGCAATCAGCCCTGCGAGTGCCGCGTCGCCCAACCCGTGCCACCCACTCACCGCCAGATGCAGCAATAAACCGGCTACAATCGCCGGGCCGGTAACCCGATTAGGAATCCTGCGCTCGTGAACATCGGAGACGGAAGCGATGGCCGCGCACAGTAGAGCCCCCCCGGTAAACATGAGTTGCTGCTGCAGAGAATCCATGGAAGCATCCGTGACGCGTCAAGCGATCTTCAGCGCAGCGGTGGTGATGCAACACATCGCCCTGTGTTGCATCGCCGCCCGCAAGCTTCCCCCTCGCGTCTCAAGTGGGCACACCGCTGAAGAACGCGATTAGACAGCGTTGGTGAGGTTGTTGCCAACCGTGTTGAAGGCGTTGCCGATCTTACCCGAGAGACCGGTCATGGCAACAACTGCGCCCAGCCCGATGAGGCCCGCGACCAGTGCGTATTCGATCAGGTCTTGCCCCGACTCATCCTTAATGAAACCGACAAATGCCCGCTTGATGTGATTGATCATTGGTGACTCCCCCTGATGCTGCGTATGTGCCCCGAGTCCGCGAGTGTCGTTCGACCACTCCCGGTCGATGCGGCTTGATTCACCTATCGGGTGGGCTACCAAAAGCATGAGTTAGCTGCCGGCTTCGGCAACCATAGGTAACGTGCTGCTGCTCAGCCGCGGGCTGTAGGACGCGTCAGTTCGCGAATCAGATCGCTGAACGCCGGCCACCCTGCGCAGAGTTTCTCCCGCGCCCCGGCCTCATAGTCTTCGAACTCAAAGCCCGGACTGACCGTACATCCCAGCAGCGCCCATTCACCCCCGGGCGCCAGCCTTGATCCCTGCCACACGCCGCGCGGGACCGACACCTGCGGACGTTCGCCCTGCTCCAGCCGATTGCCGATCAGGACCACTCGCCCGCTGCCGTCCGCGTTCAGTTGCAGCATCTCCACGGCATCACCGGCATAGAAGTGGAATATCTCGTCGGACTTCAGGCGGTGCATCTCGCTGAAGGTGTCCGGCTCCAGCAGGTAGTAGATCGCGGTCCCGGTGTGTCGCGCGCCGGCGAAGCGCCCATCCGAAAACGCTTCCACCGGTAGCATCTCGCCCGACTCATACGTCCGCACATACCATCCCCCTTCGCGCGGATGAGGCGCCAGACCCAGCATTCTCTTCACTTCGTCCGCGGTCATTCGTCCCATCCGCGTGGATGCTCGTGCTTTACTTCGGCAACGTTTGCAGAGTGGGTTGCGGCGGTTTCGGCGCCAGTGTCTCCGCGGTGGCGCCGGAATTCACTCCGTCCAGCGTAGCCTGGAACTGGATAATTCGCTTCAGCACGTTGTAGTCAATGCCGACCAGGGGCAGCATCCGGCCGTTAACCGAGAGCGTTGGCGTCTGCGCCACCCCCACATCCTCCGCCAGCTTCATGTCCGCGTTGACGACGTCCTTGGTGGCTTGAGTGTTGGCGCAGGCAGCGATGGCATCGCCGTCAAGCCCCGCCCGCTTTGCCGCGGCCTTCAGCACCGCGTCGTCGGTCGCAGGGGTTAACCCCTCCTGGGTGTCAAAGACGCCGCTGGCAAACTTGAAGAAGGCATCGCTTCCCTGCTTCTCCGCGCACACCCCGTAGGCCGCCGCCTTGAAGGCCGAAGTGTGAATGTCCACCAGCGGCAGCAGTTGGAACACGACATGGGCGTTGGGGAAGTCCTTGACAATCTGGTCCACTGTGTCCTGGGCCTGTTTGCAGACTGGGCACTGCAGGTCGGCGAACTCAACCAATTCGAAGTCCTTGCTGGCTGCTCCGCGATAGGCGCCGTCCGCTTTCTCCTTCAACAGATCGCGCGCCGCGGCGAAAGGGGTTGCACCGAAGTTGACGAACGTCGCGCCATCGCCAATGGCATGCTTGCCATCCGGAGTCACATAAAAGGTGGCTTGTTGGATCTTGGCGTCGGGAGATTTGTCGGTGACAAAAGCCACCACCTTGGTGACGCCCGGCGCGGGAGTGGGCATGATCGCCATCACCCGCCATAGGCGGTTCGGGTCATAGCCCCACACCTGGCGCAGAAACGCGTTCACCGTATCCAGCGTCGGCGACGTCGCGGTAAACATCTTCGGGTTGGCCTGCGGAAGCGGGTCGACCGGCGCAGCGGGTGCGGCAGGCGGCACATAAGGACCGGGCAGGGCAGGCGCCGCGGGCGTCTGCGCTGGACGTTGAGGCGAGGGAGCCGAAGGTGCCGCGACAGGGCCTTGTGCCAACGCCGGAGACACAGCCATGGGAAACAGCAGAACTGCGGTGAGGAGCGAGTGTCGATTCTTCAATGAGTTCCTTCTGTGCGCGCTTACAAGAGCGCGATTTGCATCGTTGTTGAAACAGTTCAATTTGCGAGGACGATCCAATGCAATCCTATCAATAGACGGATAGCTGGCAAAATCGGCAAAGCAGATTTCATCCCCTGTTGACCGTTACAGCTCCACTTTGACCGCGATGGGGAAGCGGCGGCCGTTGCCGAACGACTTCTGCGTCACTTTCAGCACCGGCGCGGCCTGCTGCCGCTTGTACTCGCTGCGTTCGACCAGCGACAGCACCCGCCGGATCAGGGCTAGGTCCACGATCTCGCCCGTGGCCGTGCGTTCGGCGAGGATCTGCTCGGCGGAGCAGTAGCGTTCGACGTACGCTTCCAGGATCGGATCGAGCACCTCGTAGGGCGGAAGCGAGTCAGTATCTCGCTGCCCTGGGCGCAATTCGGCCGACGGCGGCTTCTCCAGGCTGTTCCGCGGGATCACCTCCCGCTCGCGATTGGCATAGCGGCTCAGCGCATACGCCCGCGTCTTGAAGACATCGCCAATCACCGCCAGCGCGCCCACCATGTCGCCATAAAGCGTGCAGTAGCCGGTGGACATCTCGCTCTTGTTGCCGGTGGTCAGCACCAGCGCGCCAAACTTATTGGAGAGCGCCATCAGCAATGCGCCGCGGATGCGCGACTGCAGGTTCTCTTCGGCCAGCCCGAAGGTCGTTCCGGCGAACAACGGGGCCAGCGTGCGCTGGTACTGCTCGAAGACATCGTGGATACCAACCAGCTCAAAGCGGATGCCCAGGTTGGCGGCCAGAGTCCGCGCATCGTCGATCGACCCGCTGGAGGAGAACTCGCTGGGCATGCCTACGCCCAGAACATTCTCCGCGCCCAGCGCCTCCACCGCAATGGCCGCAACCAGGGCCGAGTCAATACCGCCCGAAAGCCCAACCAGCGCCTTTTGGAAGCCGCACTTGCGCACGTAGTCGCGCGTGCCCAGCGCCAGTGCCTTCCAGATCGCGGCCGTCTCTTCGAACTCAGAATCGCAGCCGACTTCCGAACCATGCAGCGCGGCTGGATCGAACAAGTCCGTGTCGAAGTAGATAAGGTCTTCGCGAAAAGATGCAGCCTGGGCCACGACCTCACCGTTGGGCGCGACCACAATCGACGACCCATCGAATACCAGCGAGTCGTTACCGCCAACCTGGTTGACCATCACCACGAAGGCCCCGTGGCGGCGCGCAATGGCGGCCAGCATGTTGCGGCGGAGTTCGCGCTTCCCGCACCAAAACGGCGACGCCGAGATGTTCAGGATGATCCGAGGATGCGCGGAGGCGACGGGGTCGGGCAGCATCCCCCACTGGCGCATCAACTCATCCACCGGGTCCACTGGATACAGGCGGCGCGGCCAGAAACCCTTGTCGTTCCAAGCGTCCTCGCAGATGGTGATGGCCAGCGGTTGACCATTGAGCGACGTCAGCGACTGCCGCGCGGCCGGCTCAAAATACCTCTGCTCGTCGAACACATCGTAGAACGGAAGCAGCATCTTCTGCTGGATGAAGCTCACCCGGCCGCCTGTCAGCAGCGCCGCAACATTGCGCGCGCGCTTACCCACCGATCCATCCGCCGGGCCGGTCGCCAGGGCCGCGCCGCACAGGATCGCCGGACCGCCCGCAGTCTGCGCCGCTATCTGATCCAGAGCCTCCCGCGCCCGAGCGAGAAACGAGTCCTTTTCCAACAAATCGGCAGGCGGGTATCCGCAGATGGCGAGTTCAGGAAACACCACCAAGTCGGCCCCTCGCTCGCCTGCGCGCCCCGCGAAATCGGCAATCAGGCGCGCGTTTCCAGCGAAGTCTCCAACCGTCGGATTGATCTGCGCCAGCGCTATCTTCACTGGCTTAAGTTTACCGCTAGACGTTTCGTGCCGACCAACGGGAGGTCCGCGCGAAGCAATAAAGGGGCGTGCGAACGCCCGCGAAGCAGTAAGAGGGCGTGTGAACGCCCGCGAAGCAGTAAAAGGACGGGCGAACGCCTAGGAGCCGGTGCCGGAGAAGACCACGCCCACCGTGCGCAACAGGATCTTCAAATCCAGCCAAAGGCTCCAGTTTTCGACATATGCGGTGTCGAGCGAGATATAACTGTCGAAGGAAGGGTCCTGCCGCGCCTCGACCTGCCACAGGCCGGTTATTCCCGGCAGCACGTCGAGCCGGCGCAGATGCGCGATGTCGTACTGCTCCACCTCGCTGGCCAGTGGCGGACGCGGGCCCACCAGGCTCATGTCCCCGCGCAGCACATTGTAGAACTGGGGCAACTCGTCCAGCGAGTACTTGCGCAGGAACCGTCCAACCCGGGTGATGCGCGGGTCATTCGTAATCTTGAACAGGATGCCGTCTCGCTCGTTCCTGTGCTTCAGCTCCTCCCTCAGCTTGTCCGCGTTGACGCACATGGTGCGGAACTTGTAGCACGTGAAGGTGCGGCCTTTGCGCCCGGTGCGCTGCGCGCGGTAGAAGACCGGGCCGGGTGAGTCGAGCTTGATCGCGGCGACCAGGACCAGCATCAAAGGCCATCCCAGCAGCAGCGCCAGCACAGCGCCGGCCACGTCGATCAAGCGTTTCACCAGAAAAGCACCCATGGGAAGGTCGCGCCGATGCAGCGGGATAGTAGGAAACTGGCCAATATACTCCACCGGAGCGTTCCACGCCAGACCGTCGTACAGGTCGGGCACAACCCGCACATCGATCCCGATGGAGCGCGCCTCCTCGACCAGGGCGATGACCAGCTTCTTCTCCGCCGGCACCGAGAAGAATATCTCGTCCACAAATAAGGACCGGGCTAGCGAAAGGCAGTTGCGCACATCTCCAATGATGTCGCCGTCACCAGATTCAGCTTCGCGCTCGGTCAGGGCCACAAACCCCTTGAACCTGAATCCCAGGTGCCGCAGCGATTCCAAGTGATTGCGCAGCGCGTGGGCCACCCGGCCCGCGCCCACAATTAGCACGTTCCGCGTCTCCAGGCCTTCGCGATACCGGCTGTAGACAATCCTGCGCCACGCCGCGCGCCTGACACACAGCAGCACCGTGGTAAACACCACCAGCAGCACCACTACCTCGCGGGAGACCATCTCGCCGCGCTCCAGGTACAACGTGCCGCACAACAGCAGGCCCGCCGTCAGCGCCGCCTGCACCGTGACCCGCTGCTCGTTCAGGCCGCTGCGGCTCAGGATAGGCCCGTAAAGCCCGTAGGACCGCGCCAGAATCACCAGCAGCAGACCATACCACGAGACATACATCATCAGGATCCGGTCCGCGGCATGGAGCAGGTAGACCGGCACCAGGGTGGCATGGATGTCGCTGGGAATGACCGTACGGAAGCGCAGCGCCAACATCGCGGCAATAACCACGGTCACCAGATCGAGGACGGCGCGGAGCACGCTGGCGACCGAAGGCCGATACAACGCCCCAAGACGCGTCGATGGCACGCCGCCGGCCATCGGCCGTCTCCGGCCGGAAATGACTACTTGTTCGAGATAATCCGGTGTCGCCATGGCGAACGGCTCTCTCACTCCCACGACGCGCAGCCTGCGCGCCGAAATTGCGTGTGCCGGATCAACCCGGCGTCAGTTTGAGCAGCATTCAGACTTCTGCGATGTTCCCGCGTGGAATCGTTCTCCTTCTGCAGAAAACCCACGCGCTCAACCCCATATTCTGAAAACTGCTCGAAGCGATGATACGGTCCAAACCATCTTCTCGAAAGGGCAGCAACAAGCAACACCCTGATGCGCCTGAATAAAACATTGGAGTGAAAACCTGCCAGCGTTCTGGTCTTCCTCCGAGGATACTGAAAACAAACATACATGGCAAACCTTAAGATTCCTTGATAGTGTCCCGATTTAGCACATCGCCGATTTCCTCGCGGCCTCGTATCGGCTGCCTCACGTCGGCAGCACCAACGCATCCAGGGATAAAAACTCCTTCAATACCGGATCGTCGCTCTCGTCCATCTCTTCCACCGTGCCGAAGAAGCGCGCCTCCCCCTGGTGCAGAAACACCACCCGGTCAGCCAGTTTGCGGGCAAAACGCATGTCGTGCGTCACCACAATACTGGTCAGATGCAACTGGATCTTCAGTCGCGCGATCAGGTTGCCCAGCAGGTGCCCCATCAGCGGATCGACCATGGTGGTCGGCTCGTCATACAGGATCGCCTCCGGCTGCGACGCCAGCGCTCGAGCAATGGCCACGGAGCGCTTCATGCCCGTCGACAGGTCGGACGGCAGCAGGTCCTCCATCCCGGCCACGCCCACCATCTCCAGCATCCCGCGGACGATCTGCTGGATCTGGTCCTCGGTCAGGTCCTTGCGCTCGCGCAGGGGGAACGCCACGTTTTCGCCCACCGTGATGGAGTCGAACAGCGCGCCATTCTGGAAGACCATGGTCACCTTCCGCCGCACCTCCTGGAGCTGCCGCTCGCTGAATCCGCAGATGTTCTCCCCAGCCACCATGATCCTGCCCTTGTCCGGCGCATAAAACCCCATCAGCATCTGCAGCGATACCGACTTACCCACTCCGGAGCGGCCCAGGATGCACAGCGTCTCGCCCGGCAGGATGGAAAAACTAACATCGCTCAGAACAACGAAGTCGCCAAACGACTTGTAGATATGCTCGAAGGCAATGTAAGCGCCTGGCTGGTTGCGCCGGTCGGGGACCGCTTCGTTGGCCGCCTCGTTCTGCTGGGCGGCCTCGGCCATGAACTCCTGCACAGCCTCCTGCGACTCCGGCGAGACTTCGGCGATCAGGTCTTCCTGCCCTGCCGGCTGTCCCTCGGCAGGCGAGGCAGGCCTGGCTGGGGCTTCGTCCAACGCGTTCTCCTCGGCAAGTTGGATGCACTCGTCCGGGTTCGGTTCTAAGTCAGCCATGGGTGTGTCTCTATATGATGCACGACGCCCGGGCGCAACCTGAGGAATTTGTCCGGACGGCAATGATTCAGTACATACTCAGAAACCAACCCATACTGTGCAATGAAGTTGTCCAGAGGGCCGTGCCTCGGGGGAAATCAGGTGTCGAGCCCTGCGATATTCGCCTCGGCAATGGCGAAGTCCTCTGGAGTGTTGAGGTTGTTGCACCACAGTGGTTTGGCGGCGATCTGCGCCTCGGTCAGGACCATCCACGGCCTCCCGGCGTGTGCAGGTGTCTGCCCGCCATCCAGACGCAGAATTTCATCGGGCTGCAACATAGACAGCACCCGACCCGCACTCCGGCCGTCCTTCCTCGCCAGTTCGCGGGCTGCGTTCTCCAGCGCGGACACCAGCTTCCATTCGCCTCGGGCCACTGCACGGGCGATCGGCGCGGCCGCCTCGCGATGGATCAGCAGCAGCGTCGGCTGCGGCACGCCATCAACCCTGAACAGAGCGATGCGAACGCCCTGCGCGCTGAGGTCCGCAACCCGCCCCAGCCATCGCTCCAGCAGCGCCGTCGGCAGGAATGGCACATCCACCGCAAAGATCAAGTTCCAGTCGCTCTTAGTGTGCATCAGCGCCGCCTCAATCCCGGAGATCGGCCCGCAACTCGGATGCAGGTCGTGCACCAGCGGAGCGACCCGCGCAAGCCCGGCATGTTCCCCCTCCGCGCCGGCCAGAATGTGGACCTCCGCACACACCCGCCGCAGCTTGGTCACCGCATGTTCGATCAGCGGCCTCCCCCCCAGCTCCAGCAACGCCTTATCGCGTCCCATGCGCGAGCTTCGACCGCCCGCCAAGACATAGCCGCCAACTCGCAGTTGCGCGCCGCCACGCTCGTCCGTCATGCACCCACGTTCGTCAGGAACCGGATGATCGACTCGGTCCCGCGATGGAAGTTAGCCAGGTTGAACTTCTCATTGGGCGCATGCAGATTGTCGTCGGGCAGGCCAAACCCCATCAGGATCGTCGGAATCCCCAGCTCGCGGATAAAATCGCTGACGATCGGGATTGACCCGCCGCCACGCACGAACACCGTCTCCCTGGAGAACACATCGTGCATGGCCGAGGTCGCCGCGCGCACATAAGGATTATCAGTCGATACCACAATTGGATCGCCCGCGTGGATCAACCGCACCTCCACCGTGATGCCCTTGGGGCAGATCGATTCCACATACGATTTGTAGAGCGCGAAGCTCTCCGCCGGCGTCATCTCCGGCACCAGTCGCATCGACACCTTGGCCAACGCTCGCGCCGGGATCACCGTCTTCGCGCCGGCCCCGGTAAAGCCTCCAGGCATGCCGTGAACATCCAGCGTGGGCCTCGCCCAGGTGCGTTCCAGCACGCTGAATCCGGGCTCGCCGGTCAGCTCGGTCGAACCCACCTCGGCCTTGCGATATTGCTCCTCGTCGAACGGCAGCGTCTTCCACGCTGTGAGCTCTTCCGGTGACGGCGCGGCAACCCTGTCATAAAACCCGGGGATGGAGATGTGCCCGTTCTCGTCCTTCAACTTCGCAATCATCTGCGCCAGCGCGACAAACGGATTCGGTGCCGCGCCACCATACATGCCGGAGTGGAGATCGGTGCGCGCGCCTCGCGCCTCGATCTCGGTGTAAATCATGCCGCGCAACCCCACGCACAGCGTCGGCAGGTCGGGAGCAAACATCTCCGTATCCGATACCAGCGCCACGTCCGCCTTTAGCCGCTCCGGATGCTCGCGCACAAAGGTCGCGATGCCTTCGCCTCCCACCTCCTCCTCGCCCTCGATGATCACGCGGATGTTCACCGGCAGCGTTCCTTTGCCCGCCGCGAACAAGGCCTCCAGTGCCTTCACATGCATCCACAGCTGGCCCTTGTCGTCCACCGCGCCGCGCGCGTACAGGTTGCCATCGCGCTCGGTGGGTTCGAACGGCGGCGACTTCCACTCATCCAGCGGGTCCGGCGGCTGCACATCGTAGTGCGCGTAGAGCAGCACCGTCGCCGCCGGTCGTCCCTCCGCCGCGGGCACCGCGTGCAGATAGTCGGCGTAGACCAGCGGGTGTCCCTCGCGTGCAGGCAGGACCATGGCCGGGCCTTCGCTGGGCGCGAGCACAACCTCGGGCGTCGAAGTCTCGATCAGCCGGACGTTCTCCATGCCGATACGGCGCAGCTCCGCCGCCACAAACTCAGCCGCGCGGCGTACATCGCTGGCATGCTCTGGATCGGTCGAGATAGAGGGTATTCGCAGCAGCGCTTTCAGCTCTTCGACAAAACGCGCTCCATTGTCCTTCGCAAACGCTACCGCTGTCTCACTCATCTTCGTCACCATTCCTGTCCATGCTCCACAGAGTTCGCCACTCACGCGCGACCCGTTCGCGGACCACGGATCAGTATATGAACTCGGCGCGCAGATTACACGCGCGCTCGCGGACGCATCCTACAAATGGAACCAAACACCGTCCTCGATCATCTATATCGGGCGTGTTTGTTTCACGGCACTCTCATATGACAAAGCTGCCCTGTCGATTTGCAATTCTCCTCCTGGCCCTGGGTCTTTTCTCCAATTGGAACCATGTCCACGCGCAGCAGACGGCCACAGCCGAACTCATGGCCACAGCCGAACTTCCCGACGCGCCCCAGCCCCAGCCTGCGATTGCCCCCGGGGCCGCGACACCCGTTCCTCACAGCGATCCGCAGACCAAGCGCATCCTCGGCATCTTCCCCAACTTCATCGCCGTCAGCGCGAACACACGCCTGCCGCCGGAGTCGGTAAAGGACAAATTTGTTACCGCGTCCGAAGACAGCTTCGATTATTCCGCGTTTGCTCTGCCCGCCTTCATTGCGGGCGAATCCCAGGCCTCCGGCTCCACGCCCGAGTTCCACAGCGGCGCACCCGCTTATGGCCGGTACTTCTGGCACACCTTCGTCGACCAGACCAGCGAGAATTACTGGGTCGAGTTCATCGTGCCCGTGGCGACCCGCGAGGACACCCGCTACTACACCCTCGGCCCCGGCCAGGCGAGCGGCTGGAAGCGCGCAGGCTACGCCCTAAGCCGTGTTGCCATCACCCGCAACGATGCAGGCAACGACACCTTCAACCTGAGTGAGGTGGTAGGCGCGGGCGCTTCAGCCGGCGTCTCCAACTTCTACTACCCCAGGCCGGAGCGAACTTTCTCCAATACCGCGAACAAGTGGGCAGTCGATCTTGCCGTGGACGCGACCGGATTCATGGTGCGCGAATTCTGGCCCGACATCAACCACATCCTCTTCCACGGCAACCAGCCCATGGAAACCCACTAATCTTGGATGCTTTGCAATAGCGGCAAATGTAAAAATGGAAGTTGTGCAAACTCCTTTCAATCCTTCTGCCTCGCCAACTTCATTCCGCGGACAGTCCTGGGACGCCTCCGCCTACGCGGCAACCGGCCGTTTTGTCGCCGACCTCGCCGGTGGCGTGGTCGAATTGCTGGCGCAGCAGCCCGGCGAAGCCATCCTCGATCTCGGCTGCGGAGATGGGGCGCTGACCGAGAAGATTGCCGCCTCCGGCGCCGTAGTGACCGGCGTGGATGTGTCTCCAGGGATGGTCGCCGCCGCGTGTGCGCGTGGGCTCACCGTGCAGCAGATTAGTGGCGACGCGCTGCCCTACATCGCCGAGTTCGATGCCGTCTTCTCCAACGCCGCATTGCACTGGATGCCGGACGCTGAAGCGGTGATTGCGTCGGTATTCCGCGCGCTCAAGCCGGGCGGGCGGTTCGTCGCGGAGATGGGAGGCCACGGAAACATCGCGGCTATTCGGACCGCCCTGCAGGCCGTGCTGGCGCGGTTCGGGATCGACGCCGAGACTGTAGCCGCGAGCTTCTATCCTTCACCGGCCCACTACCGCCGTCTGCTTGAGGCCGCAGGGTTTGCCGTGCATTCGATCGAACTCATTCCGCGGCCGACGCCTCTCGCGGCTGGAATGGAAGCATGGCTCAACACCTTTCGCAACGGCGTCCTGGATCTGCTGCCGTCAGAACAGCGCGCCGCCGCAGTCGCCGAGATAGTTGCGCTGCTCACTCCAATGCTGCGCGATGCGGACGGCCACTGGACCGCGGACTATGTGCGTCTGCGCTTCGCGGCAATGCGGCAGTAGGGCGGGCTATTGGATGACTCCCTGGTCGCGCAGGAAAGTCATCCATAGAATGGTCCCCTTCTGGTTTTCAGCAGCAGAGAAGTTGCCGTGCCCTCCGCCCACAACGATGTCCTGAATGTTGGGGACTCCAGCTGCGTCGAGGGCCCTTTTAAGTTCCGCGGACTGGGTTGGGTCGACCGAGTGGTCGCTGTCTCCGTTGATGATGAAGGTGGGTGGAACGCGGCGGTTGATATAGGTCGTGGGCGACATCTCGCGGGCGCGGGCGAGGACTGCGGCAGTGGGCTCGGGCCAGCGCGGTGCCTGGCCACGCGCAGGCTGGATGGGAGCGGTGTCGTCGTAGTTGGCCGCGGTCGCGGCAGCGGGCGCAGCTGCCGGGGCCAGTTTGGGGGCCGCGCCCGGGGTTCCTCCGGCGAGCGGCAGTTCCATGCCCAGCCACTGATGAACCGAGTCAGAGGAGCCGTGCTGGCTGATGGCTTCGGCGAGATTCGTCGGGCCGTACATGTCGATGACGGCGACGACTTTGGGCTGGTCGGTGCAGCCTGGAGGATTGAACGAAGTGGGCGCGTAGCCCGCCATCAGCGCGAGATGGCCGCCGGCCGATCCGCCCCACGGGATAACCCGGTTGGGGTCGAAGTTGTACTTCGCGGCGTTCTTCTTGACCCAGGCCATGGCACAGCGGACGTCCTGAATGGCAGCGGGCGCGGGTGCGTCAATGGCGTTGCGATACTGCACGGTAACGACGCTCATGCCGGCGGCGAAGAATGCGCTGAAGGAGCGTGATGAACTCGGGCGGTCACCCCGAATCCAGCCGCCGCCGTGGAGCTGAATCACGACCGGGGTGGGTTTCGAGGAGGGGACCTGATAGACATCAAGGTGCATGTCGAGGGTACCGGCGGGGCCAGTGTTGGGGACGGGCGTGCGTATGCCGTTCGGCATGCCCGGATTGGGCGAGGCTTCAGCACTGGGGTTGCGGATATGCGGGACGGTGGCGTAGACGATGTTGTCGGTCTCGGTGGGATGGACGTTACCCCAGTTGGCAGGGTCGAGGTAGGCTGGACCTCCGGCTACGGGCGCAGCCGCAGCTGGCTGCTGAGCATATTCTTTCGCGCCCACAATTAACATCACACTCAGCGCCGCCGCATATCGTCTACGCATCGCATCACCTCGCTTTTCAATTGCAATTCCAGCCCTACTACAGAATCCTCTGGGCCTTCAGGAACTGTAGACATAACAACCACGCCTTGTCCGCCTCGGGCTTTGGGAAATTTCCATGTCCGGCGCCTGGAATAATGTCGTGCCCAGCCGGCACCCCTGCCGCGTCCAGGGCCGCCTTCAACTTCGAGTCCTGCGCCGGATTCACCCTGGGGTCTCGGTCCCCGTTCACAATATATGTTGGAGGCACCCCCAGCCGAATGTAATTCATTGGCGACAACTGCTTCGCCAGCGCCTCTTCGGCGGCACTCGGTTCCGGCCACCGCGCTGGCGCCGGCGCTCCGTTGGCCGCAGCCACCACCGCGGAATCGGTCGGCAGGGGCACGGCCAGCCCGAGCCACTGGCGAAGGAAGTCTCCGCTCCCAGGCTCGTGCAGCATCGCCTCTGCCAGGTCTGGCGGCCCGTAGTAGTCCAACACCGCTGCAACCTTGGGCTGGTCTTTACATCCCGGCGGATCGAACAAGTCCGGCGCATACGCCGCCATCAGTGCCAACTCCCCGCCCGCGGAGACGCCGTACAGAATCACCCGGTTCAGGTCGAAGTTGTACTTTGAGGCGTTTGCCTTCACCCATGACAAAACGCAGTGCACATCCTCGAGCGCCGCAGGCGCAGGCGCCTCAAGGGAAGACCGGTACTGCACCGACACCACGCTAATCCCCGCAGCCAGCAACGCCATGAACGGCCCAGGCGAATGCGACTGACCTGCAGGCGCTGTCCACCCGCCTCCATGCAGATGCACCACTACCGGGGCCGGTTGAGCCGACGGCATCTGGAATACATCCAGATGCAGGTCCACCATCCCTCCAACCGTGGGAGTGGATAGGACCGCGCCGCCCGGTCTGCTCGGATTCAATACACTGGGATTTTTGATCACCGGCATATTCGCGTACACGATGTTGTGCGTCTCAATAGGATGGACGTTCTGCCAGCTTGCCGCGTCCGCCCACGCCGGAGCCGGGCTGGGGTTTGCAGCCTGGGCTGGAGCCGCAGTCTGCGCCGCTGCACCTGCGCCCGTCAACATCGCAATCGCCAGCCATGTCGCCTGTTTGAGTCTGGGCATCGTTCCCTCCGCATGCAAAGCTTAATCATCCTAAGTGCCCAGCGGCTGCGCCGTAAACCGCTAATGCCGCCCCGCCCATCCTTAACATGACAACTCAATCCGGCCGATGGTAGCCTTTCGCCCATGAAACTACTCCTCCGAAACCTCGTGTCCTTCGCCGCCGCGACTCTGCTCTCAGTTGCTGCCACCGCCCAGCAACCCGCTGACACCCGCACCCCCGACGCTCCGCCGCAGATGAACCTGCCCCAGCGGGCCCCGCTCAACCCCAAACTGCCGACCATCTTCGTCGTCGGAGATTCAACCGCGAGCAATGGGCCGGACTTGGGCTGGGGCGACCACCTCGCCAACTACTTCGACCTTACCAAAGTCAACGTCGCCAACCGCTCGCGCGCCGGGCGCAGCGCACGCTCTTATATGGTCGAAGGTCTGTGGGATAAGACTCTCTCCGAGATGAAGCCCGGCGACTACGTCCTGCTGCAGTGGGGCCACAACGATGGCGGCGACCTGGGCGGAAATAAGCCGCGCGGCGATCTGCCCGGCGATAGCGACGAAACCAAAGACGTACCCCAGACCACCGGAGTGCTCGCGGGCAAGACCGAGACCATCCACACCTATGGCTGGTACAACCGCAAATACGTTGCGGATACGCTGGCCAAGGGCGCCACGCCCATGTTCCTCTCCATGACCATCCGCAATATCTGGAAGCCGGACGCCAGCGGAGTGCCGCGTATCGAACGCGAGACCAACTACAACTCCATCATGAAGAGGATCGCCGATGAAGATCACCTCGCCTTCATCGACATGGCCAGCGTCGAAGCCGACCGCCTGGAAGCAACCGGGCAGGAGAAGACTGCGCTGCTCTTCCCCATCGACCATACCCACACCAGCGCCGAGGGCGCGGAGCTGAATGCGCAATCGGTGGTGATCGCGCTTGAAGAAGCCAAATCGCCGCTGGTGGCCTATCTCAAGGCCAAACTGCCTGTGCCGGCCCCCACCCCCGCCGCCAAATGATTCGACGCAGCCAGGCGAAAATGGGACTGCCCGGCAATTCAACCGAACCGCCGGGCATCTCCATCTGGCTGCCACCTGACCTTTAGTTTGGGCTTGTGGTTGGAATGTAGGATTGGCTGTCCCGTGCGGGCAACTGGTTCGGTGCGCTGCCCTTCAGCGGAAACGAAGTGAACAAGGTCTTCACCGTCTTATTTGCTTTGTCCTGGCTCACCTTCTCGGCCCCCATCCCTTCGGCCGCAGTGCCCCGCCAGACCAGCTTTCCGCTGGCGCCGTCATACAAATCCACGATCAGCGTTCCGCCGTGAATCTGTCGCAGCGAAGCGGTCCCGTCAGAGAACCCCTTGCTGCCCCATCCCCGCTGCCAGTCCAGATTGCTCATGCCGCGATAAAAGGCCACATACTGTTGCGGCCGATTGGCCTGCACCGCGGTCACGATCATGTCTCCGGGCTTGCCTGTCTCGCCGGTCTTGGCGCTCTCTTTGAATCCATAGCCCTGGATCACGTTGTCGACGGCAGCCACTACGAATGGCTCTTCCTGCGGGTCCACAATCTGCACCTTACCCCATGAGTAGGTCTTGACCTTGCTGAACGCGTAGCTGTGGTCGTAGTCCGTATTTATGTCCTGCGCCAGCAGCGGAGCGCTCATCAGAATCGCTGCCAGCCCAGCAGTTCCAAGCATCTTTGCAAAAAATGTCATAGTGCCTCCAGTAATCCCCCGCTGACGAAAGTCCGTCGAAGCACGGACCCTCGCCGGCATCCCGATTAGGATGCGCATTCGCAGGCGACTGGATTGCTGGAGTTTGCCACAAATCTGCCGAACTTCGGACCGCCCCGGACAAGGACGTCGAAGGTCTGCGGCGCTACCGGCCGGAAAATAAATGTCTATTTGCAACCGCTCGGCATCGTTGCCGGTAGTCATCGCCACCGAGCGGCGCTCGCGATCGGCGCGAGGCCATTGCAACGGTTGCACCCGCGACTTACTTCTTGAACTTCGGCGGATACTGATTGATCAGCAGGGTGACTGCTTTATCGACGGTCTGCTCGTTCTTGTCCTCGCTCTTAGCCTCAGGCTCGGTCACGGTTCCGCGCCACAGCAGTTTGTGGGTCTTGGTGTCGTACATATCGATCACCAGCGTGTTCAGAGGGACATCCTGCAAGCTCGCCTTCGTATCCAGGAACCCGGCGCTGCCCCACGGGCGCTGCCAGTTGAAGTCGCCTAGGCCATTGTAAAAATCCGTGAACTCCTGCTTGTCCTGGGTCGCGTCGATGGCGGTAATCGTTACGTCGCCGCCCTTGGCAACTTCCGTCATATACTTGGCCCCCATGTCGCGATTGAGCGCCAGGGTCAGGCGGTCCTCTACGCTCGGGTCGGTCGCATGGACCCGCTCCCAGGTGTAGGTGCGGAACTTGAGGAAGTTGACGGTGTGATCGTAATCGATGGTGACCGTCTGCGCCATGATGGGAACTGCTGCCATGGCAGTGCCAAACAGCGCGGTTGCCAACATTTTTGCGATCGATGTCATAAAACCTCCAGGCGTTGTGGAACTGCCGCTCCGCCCGATCTTGGTGCGGCTCGCTGCAATTCAGTTTCTCTTCCTACCATTGGAAACGTAGTTGATACCAACAAAGACGCAGCCAGTTTTTACATTTTGAAAAAGAAAATCGCCCACTCGTGCGTTTATCGAAATGGCTGCAATCTGCGCTCTGCCGCAAACATCGCGTAAACTTGTATTTGGACAGTCGGCAGCCCATCGAAATCCTGAAGGACACTTAGTTGCTCAACAGCGTACTTGCAAAGGTCTTTGGAACCAGTAACGAACGGGCAGTGAAGCGCCTGCTTCCGGCCGTCGCGCAAATCAACGCGCTCGAGCCATCGATCCAGGCGCTCTCCGATGAACAGTTGCGTGCCAAGACGGGAGAGTTCCGCCAGCGCATCCAAGACTCCGTCGCCGCGCTCAAGATCGATCCCAAGGATGAAGGTGCGGCCGACGCGACCCGCGCCGCGGAGTTGCAGGCGCTCGACGAGGTCCTTCCCGAGGCCTTCGCCGTGGTCCGCGAGGCCGGCATCCGCGCCGTCGGCATGCGTCACTTCGATGTCCAATTGATCGGCGGCATGGTGCTGCACTCGGGCAAAATCTCCGAGATGAAGACCGGCGAAGGCAAGACCCTCGTCGCCACCCTGCCCTGCTATCTCAACGCGCTCGCCGGCCACGGCGTCCACGTCGTCACTGTCAACGATTACCTGGCCAAGCGCGACGCAGAGTGGATGGGAAAGATCTACGGCTTCCTCGGCATGTCGGTCGGCGTCATCGTGCATGACCTCTCCGATGAGCAACGCCGCGAAGCCTACGCCTCCGACATCACCTACGGCACCAACAATGAGTTCGGCTTCGACTATCTGCGCGACAACATGAAGTTCGACCTCAAAGACATGGTCCAGCGCGGCCACTACTTCTGCATCGTCGACGAAGTTGACTCCATCCTCATTGACGAGGCGCGCACCCCGCTCATCATCGCCGGGCCCACCGACCAGACCACCGACAAGTATCTCCGCGTCAACCTCATTATCCCCAATCTCGAGCAGGGCGAGCTGATTGAGGATTTCGACGCACAGGTGAAGACCTGGACCGGCGACTTCGTCGTCGACGAGAAGGCCCGCGCCATCACCGTCACCGACGAGGGCTGGGAGAAGATCGAAAAGCTGCTCGGCATCGGCAACATCGCCGACCCCGAAAACTGGGACCTCAAGCACCACGTCGAAGTCGCCATCAAGGCCCACCACCTCTACAAGCGCGATGTCGAGTATGTCGTCAAGGACGGAGAGGTCATCATCGTCGACGAGTTCACCGGACGCCTGATGCCCGGCCGCCGCTGGTCCGACGGTCTCCACCAGGCGGTCGAAGCCAAGGAAGGCGTTGCCGTCCGCAAGGAAGATCAGACCCTCGCCACCATCACCTTCCAGAATTACTTCCGCATGTATAAAAAACTAAGCGGAATGACCGGTACCGCGGAAACCGAAGCCGCCGAGTTCGACAAGATCTACAAGCTCGAGATCGTCGTCATCCCCACCAACCGGCAGATGCGCCGCATCGAGAATCCCGACGTCGTC
>Ga0326727_10005709_pt1 | contig 35098 bp, 25 predicted proteins | sample MB2enrmetagenome_FD_207643 | JGI IMG/M metagenome (GOLD analysis project Ga0326727, IMG submission 207643) | Lab enriched peat soil microbial communities from McLean, Ithaca, NY, United States - MB29MY | ecosystem: Environmental > Terrestrial > Soil > Wetlands > Peat | place: USA: New York...
AATCCCGGGCCACCTGCTTCAGCTTGGCGACGTCCTTGATCTTGTAGCCCTGGGTCCGGCCGTGGGCCACTTCGATGAAGAGCTTGGCCACGCCCCGGGCGTGGTCGCTGTGGGAGGCGGTGCCGGCCGCCACCATGCGGGCGAAGTTGCGGGCCACGATGGTCTCGGCGGTGGCGCCGCACAGACCCATGCGCTGCTTCTTCTCTTCCGGCGCCTCTTCCCCCGCTTTTTTCTTGGGGGCCGGCACCCGGCAGGGGCCCTGGGCGCAGATGCGGCAGCAGGCGCCTTCGACCCCGATGGGGCAGGGCTTCATGGTCTTGGCCCGGTCAAAGATCGTCTCCACCCCCTCCGCCTGGGCCTTCTTCAGCATCTCCTGGGCCGCCACGTCCATGGATAGTTTTTCCAACTCCACATCCGGCATAAAAAATCTCCTTTTCAACAGGGTTACGATGAAATAATCCTGTGGATCCTATATTCCGATATTAATATCTAGACAAAAATTTGTCAAGGTGAAAGATTTCACTAGCCTGCCCCCCCACCGGTGAGGTAAGGGGGTCCCAAAACCGCCCCCTATCCGTTTCCTGCGGAAGATCTAACCTCCACCGCCCGCCGGCAGGCGGTAAAATAAAAAGCCAATCTGATCTCCTCGGACCGCAGCCCTTTGGCCCGGGCCGCCATCTCCCGGTAGGCCATCAGCTGGGGCCGGTACCTGGCGGCTTCCCGGTTGATGAAATCCTCCCAATCAGCCGGATTCCCAGGCCGGGAGCTCTTGTAATCCAGGAGCCACCAATCGTGGCCGTCGAACACCAGCCGGTCGATCTTGCCCCGGCGCAGGGCGTCCGGGGCGGCCAGGTCCTCCAGGAGCCACTCGCTCACCGCGCCGGGCCGCTCCGGGTCGAGCAAGGGAGCCAGCCAGGGGTCCAGGCGGCAGGCCTGAAGCTCCGCCAGGAGTTCCGGGGCCAGGGCGGCGGCGGCTTCCGGGGGCAGGCCCATCTGGCGCAGGGCCGCGGCCAGGGCGGCCAGCCCGGGCAGTTCGCCCCCCCGGGCCAGGGTATCCAGGCCGCGATGGATAATCTCTCCCCGGAGGCGAGGGATTTCCGGATCTTCGCCGGCCGCCGTCGGGGCTGCGGCCCCGTCCAGGCCAGCCTCCGCCAGCAGGGAGGGGTGGATTATCTGATAGGCCGGGGCTTCGGGGGTGAAGGTCAGGACGGCTGGCAGGTTTTTTGTCAGGGGAGTTATCCGCTCCCTCGGGAAAGGGGGTGGGAGTTCCTGCGGCAGTTCCACTTGGAGTTCCGGCGCCGGCCAGGTCACCGCGGCGCCGGCCGGGGGCAGGGTGGCCCGGTAATGATCCACCAGCCAGGCCAGGGGGCTTTCAGGAGGGATGGCCGCCTCACCGCGGCTATTAGGCTTCACTGCGGCGCTGAGGGTCAGGCGCCGCCGGGCCCGGGTCGCCGCCACGTAAAAGACTCGCCGGGCCTCTTCCAGGAGTCGCCGTTCCTTCAAATTTCTTAGAAGCAGATACAGGGAATTCTGGTGCTCTTGGGCGTAAGGCCGGGCCAGGGCCAGGCCCTGGACCCGAGCGCCGCGACTCTTCCCGACAATCTCTTCCAGCAGAAAGGGCGGGGGGGATAGTTTGTCCCGGGGCAAAGGTTGCCAGTCCAGGAAGGGAATAAATACCCGGGTGAACTCCAACCCCTTGGCGCCATGCACCGTCAGCACCTCCACCGGCGAGTCCTGGGCCTTGGGATCGGAAGGCTGAAAGGCCTCCGGCAGGGAGAAGTCGGCCTGGGTGAAGGTGGCCTCCGGCAGGCCGGTCTCCGCCTGGGCCAGGAGCTCCAGATAGGCCCGGGCGCAGGCCACTCCCAGGGGGCCTTCCCAGGCGGCCACGTCGGGCCAGGCCTCCACCTCAGCCAGCCAGTCTCCGACGACTTCCGCCAGGGGCCGGCGCCCCACTCGGTCCAGGGCCGTCATCAGGTTTTTGGTAAGCTTTGCTAAATCTCCGGGGCATTCAGGGGTCGCGGCGAAGCGCCGCAGCTTCTCCGGCCACAACTCCCCCGGCGCGGTCCCGGCTATCCGGGCCAGCACCCCCAGAGGTTGGGAGGCCCAGGGCCCCCGGAGCAGGGCGGCCCAGGCCAGGTCGTCCTGGGGTCGGGTCAGGGCCCGGGCCAGGTTGTGGAGGTGTTGCACCACCAGGCTGTCCTTCGCCAGTTTCAGTCCCTCCCGCACCCGCACCGGCACACCGGCCGCCGCCAGGGCCTGGAGGTAGACCGGCAGGTGGCTGCGGGTGAACAGCAGGATGCCGATGGTCTCCTTTTCTGCTAGTTGTGAGCAGGCTTCGCCCACCTGGTGGGCCAGCCAGCGGGCCTCAGCCTCCCGGGCGGGAAGGTCGCCGCTCCCGGCAAAGAGGGCCAGCCGCGGGGCCGCCCCTTCCGGGGCCCCGGGGCCGGCCGCGGCGGCGTGGAAGCTCAAGTCCGATACTTTTTCTTTGGCCAGGACGTCGTTAAAGACCGCGTTGGCCCAATGGATCAAGGTCCGGCTGGCCCGGAAGTTGGTGGTGAGCTGTAATGATTCCAGGGGAAACCGGACTTCTCCGCAGGATAGGCCCTGGCGAGATTCCGCAAAAATCCAGGGTTTGGCGTCGCGGAAGCCGTAAATGGACTGTTTCGGATCCCCCACCACCGTCAGGGTGCGGCCCTCCCCGGCCTGCCAGCCAGCCATGATACGGCACAGCAACTCCATCTGGTTCCGGCTGGTGTCCTGAAATTCGTCCACCAATAGGTGCCGCAGCTTGAGGTCCAGGCGCAACAGGATCTCGCTGGGGTCCTGGTCGCCAAGCAACCGTAGAGTGGCCTGCTCCAGGGCGATGAAATCCAGGGCCTGCCTTCGGGCGCAGAGGGTTTCGTAAGCGGCCAGCGCCTCCCCCAGGAGGATCACCAGATCCTGGAGGGCCTGGGCCTCCTCCGGCAGGGCGGCGGCAGGTTGCAGTTGGCGGCATTGCTCCAGGAGCCGCGCCAAGGAAAGTGGCAGTTCCCGTAATAATTGCGGCCAACGGCTTTTATGGAAACCGGCAGGGAATCCCAGGTTCTCGGTCAGTCGTTTGCGGGGCTCGCCGCCCTGGGTGAGGAGCAGGCTGGAGATGGCCTGCCAGGCCGGCAGGTCCCCGGGCTCGGTCCCGGGGATGTCTGGGGGGAGCGGCTTCGCCTGGAAAGTTCCGCCCAATTCCTGCCAGAGGCGATGCCATTCCCGGCCCAGGGCTGCGGCTCGGAAGCCGTCCGCCAGGGTTTGCAGAAGCGGCGTCAGCACCAGCCGATAACGCTGCTGCAACACGAGCTGGTAGGCTTCCGGTTGGCCGCTGCGGCGGGCCAGCTCCAGGAATTCCCCCAGGCTGTCCCGGCGGGAGAGCAAGGATAAGAGTTCCCCGGCCAGGCGGCGCCAGTCGTTGTTGAGGCGCACCAGGCGCCGCACCAGGGCCTGGCGCACCGGGTCTCGGGCGGGCCGGGCCGCCAGGTTCCGGCGCAGCTCTTCCAGGGCCTCCTCCTTAAGGAGGCGGGCTTCATCATCTTCCAGTAGCCGAAATTCCAGGGAAACCCCGGCCTCCTGGGGAGCCAGCCTCAGTAACTGGGCGCAAAAACTGTGGAAGGTCATGACCGGCAGGCGCTCGGCCGCCAGCAACTCCTGGGGGGCATCCGGCTTGCGGTCGAAGTGCCGCAGGACCTTTTGGGCCAGGTCCGCCAGGCGTTGTTCCCAGGGGGACTTCGGGGCCGGCTCCCCCTTGGACCAGAGGAGCTCCATGACCCGGGTGCGCAGCTCCCCCGCGGCCTTGCGGGTGAAGGTCAGGGCCAGTAGCTCCTCCGGGGCCTCTACCCGGGCCAGCAGGGTGAGGAAGCGGGCCAGCAGTACCGAGGTCTTGCCCGAGCCTGCCGGGGCTTCCAAATGGAAGCTCCCCAGGGGGCTCAGGGCCTGTTCCCGGGCAGCCTGATCGGCGGGTAAACTTATCATTAAATCTTCTCGGTTTATTTCAACCCTGGACGATTAATTCATGGATTATCTTACAGTCAAGCACTTTTTATAATCCCTCCCTTTGAAAAAGTGGGTAAAATACTGCGAGGCGAGGGACGGATAGAATCCTTTATTATTCTGACTCCTCCTCACCCTCCAGGGGGGGAGTAAACCCGCAGAGCAGGGCATAAGGGCAATACTTACAGGCCCCCAATTCTTTGCCCGCCGGGGCCGGGGTGGGTTGGGGGCGGAAATCTCCGGCCGCCAGGCGCTCCCCCAGGTCTTTCAACCTAGCCGCCAGGGCTGCCTCCACCCGGGGCCAGTCTTCGGCCCGGCCCTTGAAATCCTCATGTTTCAGGTGGTCCTTCCGAAGACTTTTGAGCCCGATGAACCCGGCCCGGAGTCCCCGGCGCTCCCGGGGAGTCTCGATCAGGCCGCGCTCCACCGCCAGCAGGTAGCAGGGTAACTGGAATTCCAGCAGCTCATCGAACACCTCTTTGGCCTTGGGGAGCTCACCGCTCTTATAATCCCAGATAACGGCCTCCTGCGTCCCCGGGTGGTAGTCCAGGCGGTCCAGGCGGCCAGTTAGGGCAAAGGGCCAGCCCTCCTCCCTGAGCCCGCTGAAACCCTCTTCCGTGAGCCGCCAGCGCCAGCCCTGCTGGTAGCGCTCCCGCTCCTTAAGGAGCCATTCCCGGAGCAGGCCCGCTCCGCCTTCATCTGCGCCCAGCCAGCGCTCCAGCTCCGCCTGCCAGTGGGGGTCTTGCAAGAGGTCCCCCAGCGCCCGGCGCGCCGCAGTGTCCAATACCTTCTGGGCCTGGTCGTGGTTCCAATCATGTTCCTTCAGAATTTCCTTAAATTCCTTGACGAATCGGGCCAGGACCTGGTGGAGCCGCTCGCCCCGCTCCCGGGGAGGCAGGCCCGCTTCCATCTCCGGCAGTTCCTGGAGCCTCAGGATGCCCTCCAGCAGAAAGCGGCACGGACAGCTCAGGGCCGCGGCGGCCTTTCCCACGGAGAGCCGGTCGGGCAGATTGACGGACAGCGGGCCGTCAGGGTGGCCGGCAAAGGAAGCCCCGGCGCCGCCAAAGGCGGCCCGGATGGCCGGACTCCGCAGCCAGGCCGGATCAGGAAGGCTCAATACCGGCATCTCTTGCGGTTCCCAGCGGCCCAGGTACAGCGGGCTACCGGGCCGCTCCTCGTCCTCGACCACTCGGGGCCGGGTAAGGACCAGGTGCGGAGCGGCGCCCAGCAGGTTATCGTAAAGCCCCCGGGAAAATTCGTGCTGGCTCCGGTAAGTGCCGCCCAGGACGGCGCGCCTTTCACCGGCAGTGAGCAGGGGCAGGGAGCGGGGTGGCGGCGGCAAGGCCCCGGAGTTCATCCCCAGGCAAAAGACCCGGGAAAACTCCAGGCCCCGCATCTCCAGGAGGCCCAGGACCTGGATGCCGGCCTCCTGAATTCCGGGTCCCGGCAGCAACACCTGTTTCGCCCCGTGCTCCAGCCAGCCCAGGAACTCCCCGGCCATCAGGGGTTTGGAGGCCAGGGTGGCGGCCGCCTCCTGCAGCAGGGAATTAAGGCGGCTCCACTGAGCCGTCTCGAACTCAGCCCCGGGGGTGAATCCCAGCCCTTGCCAGATCTGCTCCAGGCGCCGGCGCCACTCCTTGCCATCGCCGGCGGCCTTGAGGGTGGCCCAGAGGCGGTCCAGCCGGGACAGCAGCTTAAGTGCCCCCTTGCTGGAATCGGTGATGGATGCCTTAAAAGAAGACCAGTCCCGGTCCAGCCGACGCTCCCGGAAGAGACGGTCCCAGGATGCGGTCTGGTCCCGATAGCGGCGGAGTTCGCGGTAAAAGGGCGACAGCAGGAGGGACATCAGGTCTTCCCGGCCTTCCCCGGCGGAGACAAACCGCAAGGGCAGGGTGGCGGCCAGAAAGAGGGGGGTTTCCGCCAGGCGCGGCCCCTGGGAGAAGTTGTAGGCAAAGCCGGCGGAGGTCTGTGCCGGCCCCAGCAACTCGGAGAGCAGCCGCGATAACTGGGGGAGATAATGGTCCAGGTCCGGGGAGGTCACCGCCAGCCGGTGCAAGGGGAGGCCGTCTTGGGCGGCCAGCTCCGCCAGCCGGGCGCCCACCCAGGCCAGCTCCTGGCTCCGGTCGGGGAGGAGCACCGCACGTTGCACCGCTTGGGGATGGCCCCGCACCTGGTGGTGCGCTACCCGGGTGCGCCGGGCCACGGCCGTCAGGAAGGCGTCCTCCGCCCGGGCCGGATTCTCCAGGCCCACCACCATGATCCTCTCGGGCAGGGCGATCTTTCCTTCCTGCAACCGGGCCAGGAGGAAGGCCGGCAGCTCTGCGGGCGCCAACCAGCCGCCCTCTGCCAGGAGCTGGCTAAAGATCCGGGTAACCCGGCCCCGCCAGGCAAATAGCGGGGCATCATCCCCCGCGCCAGCCGAGGGCAAAGACCTGGCAGGGCGGGCGTCCCCCCCTGCCAGGGCGTGGCGAACCAGAAGATTATAGGCCTCATCCAGGGCTTGGGCCCAGGAGAGGTCGGCGGCGGTCCCCTCCAAGCCCGGCGCCGCCTCGATGGCCCGGAGCCACAGGGACAGGCGCCGCAAATCAGGAGCCAGCGCCACCTCCGGCCAGAGGGCCTGGAAGAGGTCTTGCAACCAGCCCTGGAAGGTCTTCAGGGGCAAAGGTTCCCAGGCCGCGGCGCCGGACTCAAGCTGGGCCCGGCGTTGCCGCTGCCACAACTGCTGCGCCAGCCGTTGCTGCGGCACCAGCACCAGGGTCCCGGGGCCGGCCTCGGCCAGGAGATAATCTTGCAAGGCTGCGGCAGAGGGGAAGAACAGCATAGGTCGCCAGGCATCCTAAGTACACTGAGCAGATCAACGGCCAACCCCAAGGCCGGCAGAATTATGGTTGGCGCAGGGTGCCACTGCGCACCATAACCAGTGCGAATTATTTTGTTAAGGTTCCGGTGGCGTGGTGGAATTTAAGATCTGCCGCAGTTCCTGGCCCTCCAGCACCTCCCTTTCCAGGAGAATCTTGCCCACCTTCTCCAGGGTGGGCCGCTTTGCCTCCAGGACCTCCCTGGCCCGCTGGTGGGCCCGGGCCACCAGGTCCGCCACCTCCTGATCGATCTCCTGGGCCGTGGCTTCGCTATAATCTTTGCTGGCGGTCGGCATGATGCCTTCCAGGAACAGAGGCCGCCGCTCGCGCTCGAAGGTGATGGGGCCCAACTTCTCGCTCATGCCGTACTCCCGCACCATGGAACGGGCAATATCCGTGGCCCGGTAGAGATCGCTTTGGGCCCCGGTGGAAATCTCCTGAAAGACCAGTTCCTCGGCCACCCGGCCTCCCATCATCACCGCCATGCGGTCTTCCAGCTCGGTCTTGGTCATCAGATAGCGGTCCTCGGTGGGCAACTGCATGGTGTAGCCCAGGGCGCCGATGCCTCGGGGGATGATGGAGACCCGGTGCACCTTGTCGGTGGTGGGCAGGGCCTCGGCCACCAGGGCGTGGCCGCTTTCGTGGTAGGCGACGATCTCCTTCTCCCGGGGGTTCATGATCCGGTTGCGTTTTTCGAGGCCGGCCACCACCCGGTCGATGGCCTCCTCGAAATCGTCCATCTCCACTGCCTCTTTGTTCTTACGGGCCGCCAGCAGGGCCGCTTCGTTAACGATGTTGGCCAGGTCCGAGCCCACCATCCCGGGGGTGCGGGCCGCCAGGGTCTTGAGGTCGACCGTGGAGGAGAGCTTGATCTGTCGGGAATGAATCCGTAAGATATCTTCCCGGCCCATGAGGGAGGGCCGGTCCACCAGGATGTGCCGGTCGAAGCGTCCCGGGCGGATCAGGGCCGGGTCCAGGATCTCCGGGCGGTTGGTGGCCGCCATGATGATCACTCCCTTGCGGGTGTCGAAGCCGTCCATCTCCGAGAGGAGCTGGTTCAGGGTGTTTTCCCGCTCTTCGGGGCCGGCCATGGGGCTCAGCCCCCGGGCCTTGCCCACTGCGTCCAGTTCATCGATGAAGATGATGCAAGGGGCCTTCTCCTGGGCGGTGGCGAACAGGTCCCGCACCCGGGCCGCCCCCACCCCCACGAACATCTCCACGAAGTCGGAGCCGGTGAGGCTCAGAAAAGGCACCCCGGCCTCTCCGGCTACGGCCCGGGCCAGCAGGGTCTTGCCGGTTCCCGGCGGTCCCACCAGCAGCACCCCTTTGGGGATCTTGCCCCCCAGCATCTGAAACTTGGCGGGATTTTTCAGGAATTCGATGATCTCTTTAAGTTCCTCAATGGCTTCATCCACCCCGGCCACATCCTGGAAGGTGACCTTGGTCTCGTCCTGGACGTAAACCTTGGCCCGGCTTTTGCTCACCGCCATCAGGCCGCCGGTGCTGGCACCGACCCTGCGAAAGAAATAAATCCAGATGCCTACCAGCAGCAAAATCGGCAGTCCCCAGGAGAGGAGGTTGTTGAGGGTGGTTCTATCCGGGGCGGCACTATACTTGATCCCTTGCCTTTCCAGAAGCGGCACCAGGTCCGTATCCTCAATCCTGGCCACGGTGAAGCCGGGTTCCTTGTTATCGGACAATTGGGCCAACTTTTTAGGCAGGTCCGGCTCTTTCCGCTCCTTGGCCAGTTCCTCGACGCCGGCCTGCAGGAGCTTGCCGGTGATGCTCCCGGTATAGACCGTCAGGTCGTCGATCCCCTTGGTTTGCAGCAAATGGCGAAATTCGCTGTAGCTGATCTCCGTGGTCGGTTTGACGCCGCTATACATTTGAAAAACCAGCAAAATCATGATGGCGGCCAGCAAGTACCAGATGAGATAGCGGGCCGGAGCGCTGGCTTGGGGTTCATCGGCCATGATTACCTCGGGAATGCGGATTTGCTAAATTTCTCCACATGCCTAATAATATAATGACTGAGCGTTTATTGGCAACACTGCTAGCGGCCGGCGGCGGCGCCGGGGAGGGGAAAATGAGGGTTACTCTATCTAAGAGCTTTCGGTGGTTGCTGCTGGTGGCTGGTTGTCTGGCGGCCACCGGGCAAACCGGGGCAGCAGCCGTTGCCGGTCCCACCATTACGGTGGAGGCCGAGGGCAAGGTCGCCGCGGTTCCGGACCTGGCCATGCTAACCCTGGAAGTGGAGACCCGGGCCCCCCAGGCCGAGGCCGCCGCCCAGGAAAACAGCCGCCGGGCCGAGGCCCTGCTGCAGGCCCTGAAGCAGACCCTGGGCCCCGGCGACCAGGTGAAGACCCTGGGTTACCGGCTCTCGCCGGTTTACGCCCCCAAGGTCAAATCCGGTCCGTTGGAAATCAAGGGCTACCAGGCGGTGCACCGCCTCAAGGTGAAGGTCCAGGGCCCCGCCCGTCTGGGGGCGGTCATTGATCTCGCCCTGAAAAACGGCGCCTCGGGGATTAACGGGCCATTTTGGGAGCATTCCCGTGCCGAGGAGCTGCAGCGGCAGGCCGCGGTGGCGGCCCTGGAGCGAGCCCGGCGCCTGGCCGAGGCCCTGGCCCAGTCGCAAGGCCTCAAAATCAAGGGGGTGGAGAAGATCTCCACCGGCATCCGTTTCCTGGCTCTGCAGGGTCCGGGCGAGGCCATGCGGCTGGCCTCCGGCGCCTCTGCCCCCGCCACTCCCATCGAGGTGGGGGAAGAAGAGATCAAGGCCAGCGTCCAGGCGGTTTTCCTGGTGGAACCTTAAGGTTGGCTCTGGTTTGCATCTCGAATAAATTTTAAGAATTATGGGCGCCCGCCTTCCTGGTCTTTGCCGTGGTAGTGTGTCTAATAGGACACTACCCTTCGCCGCGGTCCCTTTACAAGCGGCCATTATCTGGTTATCATTTATTTTATAAACTTTGGGAGGATACCCGTGAAAGATTTGAAAGAATCAGTGGAACAAGCCCTGGCCAAGATCCGCCCCATGCTGCAGCGGGACGGCGGGGATATCGAACTCGTCGAAGTGAGCGACGGCATTGTCAAAGTCCGGCTCACCGGCGCCTGCAAAGGTTGCCCCATGTCCCAGATGACCCTGAAGCAGGGGGTGGAAAAGCTCCTGATGCAGGAAGTCCCGGGGCTCAAGCAAGTCCAGGCCGTTTAAGGCGCTCCTGCCGGCCAACCCTGGGTTGGCCCGGCGATTTGTCCAGTTCCCCCGAGCAATCTGGTGGATGATCCGGGAAGGCGGCGAGCCCGGGGGAAAGCCCCCGGATGGCCCGGTGAGCCGCCGGGCCATCCGGCGTAATTGTGCTTGACATGGCTCCTTGAGCCGGGATAATAGCGGCACGTGGGGATGTAGCTCAGCTGGAAGAGCGCCTGCTTCGCATGCAGGAGGTCAGGGGTTCAAATCCCCTCATCTCCACCACGAAAAAGGAAGGATTACAAGAGGTTGGTAATCTCGGGGTTGCTGGCCTTTTTTATTTTTGGGCCAATGTTTACCATTTGTTTACCACTCGGTATATTATTCAGCAGATTTACCGAGTCTTTCAGGTGCTCATGGGATAAGTGAGCATACCTCATGGTCATGGCCAGGGACGCATGGCCCAAAAGTTCCTGAACGGCCTTGAGGCTGAAAGTACCGGCTTCATCAACGGTGGGGGTTAATGAGTAGATATTGCTGCCATTTTCAAAAATGTAATAATACATAATACCGATGTCCCCTTTCCCAAAAGACCCGCTGATAGTAACGGTTCCGGATATCGGCGAGGTCCAACGCACTACAGTCAGCGCCGTAGTGTCGTCATAGCCGGGATGTAGAAATAGCCCCCCGGCGGAACACCGTACTGAGTAGTACTATTCTGCCAAACGGCTGGACAACCCAGTTCGGCAGTGGGCATTGTCCAACTACCCGAATCAGATGCTGGTGATATTGTAAAGGGATTCAATGTCTGCCCTCCAAACGGCGAGGACGACGACTCGTATCCATAGGTCCACACCCCGTCGGGGGTGGGATTGTCGTTGGTAGCTGAAAAATCAGCCGCCGCATTCCAAGTAGTGACTGCTGCTGCCGGCCCTACCAGGCAGATAATAAGGCCAGACAGCACTGCTGTCGCCAAGAGTAACTTTGTGCGAAAGAACATATTACTCAGAGCGAAAAAGAGATTAACTTTTTATACCTATTCCCGCTCACCCTCTGAATCAAGGGAGCCCCTGGTTCCCAAAAATTAATCAATTAAACGCTCTCAGTAATAACATTCCCTCCTTCCTATACTCTTAGGTCTGGATTTTTCGTTAATATTCTTTAGACCTGGACGCCTTGATAATTCAAAAAAAAAAAAAACCGCGCTGCCTTTCCAGGCAACCCGGCTATCTCTAGAGACCCGTGGCTTTCCGTCCCCACCTTGCGATGGGTTTGGCTTCTTCTTGAATATTTTGAAGAATATCGGACCTTAGACATTACATAAAATTATCTTTTTGAAAGCTAGTGAAATTACTAGATTTTTGGAAAAAATATACTAGGGATGGTGGGGGATTTTATAAGGGTGAGGTGGATCCGGTTTTCTTGGACACGGGAGTGGGGGATAATACGTGACCAAGGAGAACCAGGAGATGGGAAAAGGGCGGGATAATGCCCAGGTGATGGGGAGAGGGGCGCCAGGGGAGACGGAAGGAGGCCTTAGGCCGACCGGAGTCTCCACTGGGGAGATTGGGGTGGGGCCGCTGGGAAAGGGACAACGCTGGACCGCGGCCAGAAAACCTGAGATGGTGCCCCGCCTCTTCCGGGGAGAGCCTCTGGATCTGGTTTCCCGGGAGTTGGGAGTCGAGTTCTACCGGCTGGAGCAATGGCGGGAGGACGCCTTCGCGGCCATGGAAGAGGCCCTCAAGTCCAGAAACGGCGAACCCCTCAAGGCCGAACTGGACACGGCCATGCAGGGGATCGTGAGCTCACCATGGAAAATGAACTGTTATGGGTCCGGGTGAGGCCCCCCGGCCCTTTAGCCAAAAGGAGGCCGATGTTCTTTGCGAAGGACCTTATGGAGTTTATAAAGGGAAAAAGGAGGTGGTGGATTTTAGAAGGCATTTGATGGCCAAATGATTAAAGGTCCTTACCCTCCTCCCCGGACCGGCGCCCAGAAGTAGCTTAAAGGATTAGTGTTGGGGGGGCTAGGGGCCCAACGGACCTTAGTCCTCGATATGCAAGAACCGCTCAATGTTTCCGATAACCGCAAGCCGGTCGGGCCAGGGAATTCAACAGCTCCTGGGTATGCTGCAAGTAGGCTTCGAATTTACAATCTTCAAAAGCCCTGACGGCTTCCCATAGGAACTCCTTCGCTTTCTCCTTCTGCCCTTTTAACTTATAAAGTAGACCCAGTTGCAGACAGGGTTGCCCCAGAAACCCTTTGGCTCCCGTCTGCCGGGCCACCAGAATGCTATTGGTCAGATGCCTCTCGGCATTCTTTCCCGCCGACAAGACATTCTTGAGGAGAAACCCGAGGTTCCTGACAAAGAAAGAAAGCCCCTTGTCGCCAGCCCCCTGGTAGATCTGTAAATAAATAGTTCCAAGAATTGATTCGGACAGGCTATAGAAGATATTCCTTTGATAATTCAGAAAATCTTTGCTTGCCTTCTCAACCAGCCTTATGCCCTTCACTAAGTCGCCACGGGCCGCCAAAGCCGCCCCCAGAAACAAATTGGCCGCAATTTTCAGGTACTCGGTCTGTTCCTGTTCACTATACTTGATCACCTGGATCAAATGCTCTTCCGCACTTGCAAACTCCCTCATATGCATCAGAAATAAGCCGAGCAAGAACCTGGCAAACATTGCATGGAAAAGGTCTCCCTGAGTGATGACTTTCTGTTGATACTCGATGGCCCGAACCATATCCGAATCCAGGAAATGGCGGAAGCCCATCAGCATATTTCCCACCATTCCGCAGCGGAGGCTAGAAACCTTTTCGCCATAGTCCAAAAGACCCTTGGCGCTTTCGTAAAGCCTATCCTTGTCGCCAAGGAACCAGCCGAGATAGCCTTTGCCAGTGTAATAGGTCAGGTGGAAGAAGATATCCGAAGAAAAGAGTTCCCGGTGCTCCTCGGTACGTTTTTCAAACTCGATCGCCTCTTCCAGGTAACCCATTTCGGCGCAGGTTTTAATGAGAAAACTACAAGCAGAACCAATGACCCGCTGATTGCCGGTCTCTTCACCCAGCGCAAGGGCCTGCCGCAGGTAGTGGTAAGAATCTTCGAGTCTGGCGCCCTGCCAAAAAGCCGCATGGCCCAGCCAGAAGTAATACGCCCCGGTCTTGGCCTTATCCTTCAGAGATTTAGCGATGTTCAGATGGGTTAAAAGTAATTCGGTCATCCCCTCAAAACGCCCCAGGTAATAGAAGACCATGCACCAGTTCATCAGGAGATTGATGAGCAGCAGGTCTTCGTCTGGTGATCTGGTTTGATTACGGGAAAGCAGGTCAAAGGCTTCCCGGTAATACTGGTTGGCTTCCTCGAGGGCGTATCTCTTGAGACTCTTTTCGCCGGACTTCACCAGGTAATCCACCGCTTTGTGCAGCGAAAGGCCCCTTTTGAAATGGAAGGCCAGGGTCTCCCAAAACTCAAAGGACCGCTCCTGGAAGAATTCTTCCAAGGCAAGCCCGATACGCTCATGGATGTTCTTGCGTTGTTTCCTGAGCACCCCATGATAGACGGCTTCCTGGATCAGGGCATGCCTAAAATGGTATTCCACATCCGGTTGGGTTGACCCGACTCGAATCAAATCCAAAGCTTCCAGCCTCTGGAGGTATTGGCTGACAGGCCCTTCCACCGCGGTTATCTTTTCAAGGACCTCCTGGTAAAACTCCCGGCCGATGACCGAGGCCTCTTGCAGGACTATCTTGGTCGCAGCATCCAGAAGATCCACCCTCGCGGCAATAATCCCCTGGATGGTGGGGGGCACCATTATTTCTTGGAGGTTCCCGGTGAGGCCCCAATCAACATGATGGTGGACCAGGACGCCGGATTCGATGAAGGAATTGATTACTTCCTCCACATAGAAAGGATTGCCCCCTACCTTTTCCTGAATAATCCGTTGCAGAGGCAAAGGCACCGTCTCGGTTCCTAGCAAGGAGCCGACCAGCTGCCGCGTTTCCGAGGGCGAGAGGGCTTCAAGCCTTATCTCCCAGTATGGCATGCCCATTTCCTTTACTTTATTCTTCGAAAAGGTGTCGAGATGATTCCGGAAGACGCACAGGAAAAGGGCCGGATATTTTATCTTGGTCAACAAATAATATAAGAGTTCCAAAGACGAGGGGTCCGCCCAGTGCAAGTCTTCCAGACAAATGATGGTGGGCCCTCGGCGCACCGCTGCGGAAAAAAAAGTATAAAAGGCATTGTACAAGCGGGTCTTCCAGGCATCGGGATTGATATCTTCCATCTCGAGGTGGGAAATCGACAGAATCACCTCCAGAGAGGTTAGCACCTCTGGCTCGTCCCCGACGAAGGACCTGATCATCGTCTCCACTTTTTCTGTAGCTATTTCAGGAGGATCGCCTTCGCTGATGTGAAAAGTCCGGTTGAGTAGATCGATGAATGGGTAGTAAGGGATAATTTGGGCGTACGCATAGGCGCGGCCTTCGTGCCACTGGATCGCGGCAAGATCCAAAGTTGACTTGAATTCCTCAATTAGCCTGCTCTTTCCGGTTCCCGCCTCCCCACATAGGGAGATTACCGACCCTTTTCCCGCTAAAAGGTTGCCCACCGCTTCCGTCAGGTTCGTCATCTCCACCTGGCGCCCGATTAGTACTGCCCTCCTACCGGAAATGCGGTGCGTCTTGCTGGGTAATTCCTTCGGGCACAATACCTTATAGACCGCCACCGGCTTGGTCTTTCCTTTCAACCGAACCGGCTCCAGCCGCTCAAAGGAAAAGAAGCCTTCCGTCTGCGAATAAGTGGTATGGGCTACCAAGGTCTCGCCGGCCTTGGCTAGGTTGGACAACCTGGAGGCCACATTGATGGTGTCGCCGGCCACGTGGTGGGTGCCATCTGCGAGGGGGATTCCCTCGGTCACCACCAGCCCGGTACTGATGCCGATGTGCATGGACAACGGCTGCCCTATCTTCTCCTGGACCTTTGGGCTTAGGGCTTCTATGGCTTGATGAATCTTTTGGGCTGCCTGGATGGCCCTGACCGGATCATCTTCATGCGACCAGGGGATGCCGAACATGGCCATCACCGCATCACCGGCGAATTTATCTATGAAGCCTTCGTATGTTAAAATGACCTTGCTGATTTCAGCGAAGAGATGGCTCATGAGGTCTTTGACTTCTTCGGGGTCCAACCGTTCCGTTAACGTGGTATAGCTTGAGAGGTCGGCGAACATGGCGGTGATGTGTTTGCGCTCACTTACTAACTTTTTCCCCTCTTTCTTAAGATGCTCCTCTTCCTTGAGTTCGAGCCCGCATTCGCCGCAGAATCCATCCTCCGGCAGGACCGAGGCGCCGCACCCACGGCAGGTCAACTGCAGCTTAGTCCCGCAGACGGGACAAAACTTCTTGCTGGCCTCAAGGTCACTCTGGCAATTGGGACATTTCATCGGCTTACATTAACTTGGGGCATGTGGCGCAGTCAATGCAGGCAAGCTGAAACTCGCACCGGTGATTGGCATAATATGTGCCCCCATCCCACTTCTTGACCCCATGGGACTGAAAAAACAAAATTACCTATAATAATATATGAAAATAAAAGACAAGAGTAAAGATTAACGAACCAGATTATTAAAAATAAAATCCCCCACCATTTCTAGTATATTTCCTAGTATATTTTTCCCAAAAATCTAGTACTCTTGCTAGCTTTCAAAAAATATAATTTTATGTATTAGTTAACTCCTATAAATTCTTTTTGGAGCTAATGTAATTTTTGCACTAATGTAATTTCATTAATATAAAAAGGGAAACGCCAAGGAGGTGGCGAGATGATTGAACAGAAGCCACAGAATCTGGTGCTGGTGGCGTTATTCGTAATTGTTACCCTGTTTACCGCATATATGGAAGGGTACCTAAGAGCAGGGCAGGAAGGGTTCCTTGGCCGGGGTATTTCAGAGCTCTTCTGGCTGGTCCTCATCTTCGGTTTTGCCATCGCCTTCTGGATGGCGTGTCGCATCACCACTGCACGCCTTCTTTCCCTGATGTTGGGGATTTTTATCATCGAATACATCAAAGAGGGTATAGGCATCAAGTCAGGTATGTGGGCATACACCAACCCCAATTCTTACAATATCGGGGTTTGGGCCTGGGTGATGGGAGGTATGACGGTCTTTTGGGTTGCCGTCAGGTTGGTCATCCGGGGCATGAGAAAGCTGACCGCGGGCTTATCCAGGCGGTGGGACCTGCTCAATCCGGTCATGGTAATCATGGTTTTCGCCATCATTCCCTTAACCCTGGGCGAATATGCCAGTGGGGAGAAGTGGCAACAGGGCCAATGGTGGTTTTGGGGACTTTATGCACTCCTCTTCCTGCTTACCCTGGTCACGGCGATACGCATGGAATTTCCGGTATTTCTGGGCCTGCTCCTCACCACTTGGATCCTTGCCTTTCCTAGCGAATATGCGGGGTCGGTGCCTCACCTCACAATCTGGGAATTTACCTTCAACAAAACCTACCCCCCTCCTTTCTTGATTTTCGGGTGCTGGCCCCTGGAAATCTTTACCCAGTATGCCTTATCGGCCCTTCTGGCCGATGAACTCCTGAACAAGTACACTTTTAGCGAAGAGAAGGTAATTAGCCATGCAAGTCATGCACGAACTGAGCAAAGAAGAACGGCAGTTTAGGCTCGTCCTCCGGCTCAGCGCCGTTGTTTATGCGGCAGCCGGCCTGGCCTTTGCCGTCGCCCCCGAATGGATCCTGGGGGTCATCAACTCCGTGGGCGCAAAACTCGTCATTTTTAAAAATATACCTACAAACGAGAACAAATTTTGGGTATCCCTGACCTTCTCCATGATGATGACCATCACGCTCCTTTGCTACCTAGCCCAACGCAATGTTCGCAAAGCGTTGGGGTACGTGGGCGCCCTGCTCACCGCCAAACTAGCCTCCACCCTGTCGGCGCTGTGTTTCTTTATTTTTTTCCCTTATTTCGGTTACCTGGTGATCGTCGCCATGGACGGTTCCATCTTCCTGATAACCCTGTATTTTTTCCTTAGAGCCAACCGTATCTTCTTCGTGATCCAGACCGCTTACCTCCGAAAAGCCCCGGTGGCCCCCCGGATCACTCCACCCACCAAGGTGGTGGTGCTCACCGGGAAGGATAAATTCGACCTCCTGGACCGGGTTCTGGCACAAACCGGTTTCTTTGAGATCCTGGGAAAGCGCTTCCAGGAGTCGGGAAAAGCCAGGGAGGCTTTTTCCGTGGTGCTAAAACCCAATTTCATGTTCATGCACGCCAAAGAGGATCACTCCGGTTACACCGACCCGGAACTGGTGGAGGCCCTCATTGATAAGATTGTGGACCAGGGCTATATTAATGTCTCCCTGGTGGAATCCCAGAGCACTTATGGGAACTACTATCATAACCGGGAGGTGGCAAACATTGCCAAGTACATCGGTTACAAAAAGAAGAACTATCGCATCGTGGACCTCACCGAGGAAAGGGTCCCTTACGACTACGGCGGCCGCCTGGGCCAGCACTTTGTGGGCCCCACCTGGCGGGATGCCGATTTCCGCATCTCCTTCGCCAAGAACAAGACCCACACGTTCAGTCATTACACCCTTACCCTGAAGAACCTTTACGGCACCCTGCCCTTGCAAAACAAGATCAAGGAATACCACTGTCTGCGAGAGTATGACTGGCCCACCATCGAAACCATGAAACACTTCCGGGTGGATTTCGGTTTGATCGATGCGTTTATCAGCGCCGACGGCCCCTTTGGCGTCATTGTCTGCAACACCCCCAAGCTCACTAAAACCATCATCGGCGGTGAGAATCTTATCGCCGTGGACTACGTGGGAGCAAAAAAGATGCGGCTTGACCCCTGTGATCCCGGTGTGGGCCGCTTTCTCTCCCTGGCGGTGGAGGCCTTCGGGAGGCCGGAAAGTATCGATTGGGTGGGCGACAAATCGTTTTATGAACCCTGGCAGAACGTCAATGAGCCTCTTCTGCAATTTCTAGACCTCATTGAAGAAGCCTATGACTTTGCCAACTGGTGGTTCCTGGTGCTGACTGCCATGGATGATCATTTCCCTCTTAAAAAGCAGTCCTGGGGCGTTTATGTGATGAGAAAAATCCTGGCTCCCGTTAAGCGCCACTATTACTTGTATGACGATCTCAAGGTTTGAGGGCCACTGGAGGGTAGGTCCCTGGCCCAATTTGGTTTTCTGTAGCTGGCGAAAGCAAAAGCCTTTTTCTTTTAGGTTGCTTAGCGTGACGTGCCCAGAAGGGAGGATTAGCCATGACGGTCGGCAAGCTGCAGCGTTACCTGGACGGGTTGTTGGCCGCAGACCGCCGATTCGATGCCGAGGTGGTGGCCATCTTCAAAAAGATATCCCAGGACTGGTTTGGGGTCTCGAAGGCTGAATGGCAGTTCCTGGAGGAAAAGGTCTTGGGCGAGCATGGGGATTGCTTCGCGGATGAGGCATCCCGCCAGGAGTTGACCAGCTTCCTGGTGCAGCAGGTGAAGTCCGGCGGGAGCCGCTGGGAGCCTATCCGGCGCTTTCTCTCCACCATTCCCGGACTGGCGAACATCCTGGCGGAGATCAACCTGGCGCAGTGGGAGCAGATCTTTAAAGACGGCAAAGCTCCACCCGCGGTCATCCAACATGAGCGGCAGAAAGCCGTCAACTTTCGCGGCATCGCCGGCCTGGTCAAGATCGACCCTAAGACCAAGGAGGTTGCCGAAATCGAGGCGGCCATCCAAAAGGCCATTGAGGCTATCGCCGGGTTCGATTTCCTGTCCCAACCTCCCCAGGGCAGCGGAGATAATAAACATACCATTCTTATCAAAGTGGGAGTGAACTGGGGCTATTTTCTTTATCCCACGGTCACCAGTTGGGAGGCCGTCTATGGCGTCGCCCGCATGTGTTTTCAGGAGGCGGCCAGGCGCGGGGCAGCCGTGGAGGTCATTGTCGGGGATGAAAGCGGCATCGAGAAAGACCTCTGGGGTGGCACCTCCATGGCCAACTTCGAGCACACCGGCATCCTTAATGCCGCGATTTTAGCCGGCCTGGAGCAGGCCGCCTCCCTGGAAGAAGCTGCGCCGGCAGAATTCGCCGGGGCAAGAGAATTACTGGCCATGTCGCACGCGGGACATATGGTCACCCTGGACCCCGAGGATGTTAACTCCCTCAAGATGGTGGAGATGGCCCGCCGGGCCGGAGTTCGGGTCGTGGGCTTCGAGGAGTTGGAGCGTCTGCAGATCCCTATCCCCGGCGCCCGGCATTTTCCGGAGGGCATCCTGATCCCCAGATTCGTCGCCGCAGAGGTCACGGACATCCTCAACCTCCCCAAGCCCCCGGGTCGGCACCTGATCATGGGCAATACCGGACTTACCGGGGCCCTAAAGAGTCACGTCGGGCTGCTGGCCGGCCCCAATCGCTCTCCGGCGCTTCATGGACCTTATGACCGCTTGCCGCCGCCAGCGCCAGGCCAAACCGGGGACTCGTATCTGGAAAACTTGCAGGCCCAGGGAAAGGGTCTCTTTGGGGACCGCAGCGGCAAGACAGCGGTCAACTTCGTCCTGGATGTGGTGTCCAACTGGCAGAACCTTGCTCCTGGCCTGCCCTTCCATGAAAAACTGGTGGAACTCTACTTGGCAGTGGCGGATAAAGAGCGGTTCAGTCTCGCCGATATGCGCCGGACACTCGCTACTATCGGACCGGACCTGGGAGAGGCCATCGATGTCGGCGCGGTCATTGCCGCCAAAGACCCCCTGACCCTGGATATCCTGGCCGGGGCCTTGCTAAAAAATGCCTACGCCAAGATGGGCAATGTTCTAGCCGTGTTGGCTCCGGGTGGAGATACCCTGCTGGAGTACCTGGAGGGCAAGACCTGGCTGCGAAGCGGCACCCCCTTTGACCTCCTTGGCCACATCGCGGCCAACTCCTATGGCCTCGGTCCCATTGACCTGGCCCACATTGACCTCAGCCACTCAGGATTTACCAAACTCGAGGTGGATGAAATCCTCTCATGTTTAGCGCCATAACCAAGATTGAGAGAAGCTTGTTTAGGAACTGGGGGCTAAAATTGCCGGACCTTTAATGCTTCCGATGAGCTGGCTTTCCCATGCCGGGAGCCGGGGAGGTGTTTATGATGTTTGCGGGCAGGTTAAGGGCTAATGGCTTTCCCAGCCGGAGCCGCAATTCATTATTAACCGGCCCCAACACTCCCGAGGGCCGGGTTTCTTTGGGCAGATCCTCCCTGGTCTGTCTGAAACCCAATGGCCGCGCCCGTTTGGCCTTCGAACGCAAGTCCCTAATCCTTCTGGCGCTTCTCCTGGCATTATGGAGTCTCGCGGCTCCGGCCTGGGGCGGCGGCTTCACCCTGTCCCAACAGGGAACTGCGGCCATGGCCCAGGGCGCTGCCTTTGTGGCCGAGGCCGATGATCCGTCCGCCATCTTTTACAATCCCGCCGGTCTGAATCAGCTAAAAAGACCGGAAATCTATATGGGGGCCATCTTCGAACACCCCGACCGGGATTTTTTCGGCCCGGCGGGCCAACCTTCCGAGACCAATCATCGCTGATTTGGGGCCGGCACCACCTATGCAACTTATCCTTTTAATGATCGGGTGGCCGTGGGGCTCAAAGGGTCCATGGCAGAAGATTCGATCCCTTTCTCCACCTTAGGGACGAAACCGCCGGGTGCGGTCAAGATAAGGATTAGGCAAATTTCCCATTTTTCCCGTATCGAGAGATAGGATAACAAGCAAGGTGGCTGGATATCCCAATTCCAATGGTCCGGTTCCATCACCCCAGGGAGGTAAATATGGGGAGCAAGGGATGGTGGTTGGGCGTGGTCGCGGCCTGGGGCTGGATGGTTATGGTCCCCGGTACTGTTCTTGGATCCTCCGGCTTCTCCCTGTACGAGGCCGGAGCCCGCAGCGGCGGCCTGGCGGGGGCGGTGGTGGCCCGGGCCGATGACCTCTCGGCCATTTTCTACAATCCCGCCGGTCTGGTCCAACTCCCGGGCTCCCAGGTAATGGGCGGTTTGTCGACCTTCCTTCCCCGCGCCGATATCGTCACTCAAGTTGGCACCTCAGAAACGCTCACCAAGTTAGAGACAAGCCCAATTTTTGTGCCCCATCTCTTTGCTTCCCACCAGCTTGCCGAGCGGCTATGGCTGGGGCTGGGAATTAATTCCCCCTTCGGACTGGGGATCAAGTATCCCGACAACTGGCCCGGTGATGTCGACGTCATCAAGGCCAATATTCAAACCGTAAACATCAATCCCACCGCGGCGGTGAAAATAACCGATTATCTTTCCGCCGGCGGCGGGTTGGACGTCGTGTATTTTAATTTCAATGAGCAACGGGTGCTGCCCCTGCCGTACATAGGTCCGCAAACCCTCAGCCTGGATGGCCACAGCTGGGGGCTCGGTTTCAATTTCGGGCTTCTGCTGAAGCCCCTCGATTATCTCTCCATAGGTATCTCCTATCGCAGCCAGGTAAGGCAGCAAATCACCGCCCCAGCGTACTTCCAGCCTTATAATATCCTGGATGCCAAATCCCAGGGCAGCGTCATCCTTCCTGACATAATTTTTACCGGAATCATGGTTCGACCCCTGGAAAAATTGTCTCTGGAGGCAGGAATTGTTTATACCCGCTGGTCCTTATTTAAAAGTTTTGACGTTCATTTTGATAATCCCCTGGGCACCTTATCCGATCGGGAAGACTGGCATGACACCTGGAGGGGCCAGTTCGGGGTTGAATACCGGGCCTTACCGTGGCTGGATCTCCGGGCTGGTTATGCCTTAGAGGACGAACCCATGCCGGATAGATATGCCGACTACCTGGTGCCCAGCCCCAACCTCCGCCACAACTTTGCCTTCGGCCTCGGCTTTCGCTGGCAGTCTATGACCATGGATCTTGCCTATACCCTGGTGTATATGCCCGATCACACCGTCAACGACTCTCTAGCCCCCGGAGTTCTGCCCTCGACCTTTGAAAACCGGTTGTCGCATGCGATCGGGGTCAGCATGGGTTATAAGTTTTAGTCTCCCAAATTCGGCAGGAAGCCCATTCCTTGGGTGAACCGAAAAGGAGGGGATCAACCATGGCAGCTGGAGCAAAAACCATAGTTATCAGCGATGTCCATATGAGTAATGGGGCGAAATACTCTTGGTTTCTTCCCCCTTCCCCTGGGAACGTGACAGCAATGCTCAACAACTTTAGAGATGATGGGAGCGTAGAAGAACTCGTGATCTTAGGGGATTTGTTTGATCTCTGGCTCTATCCCCTTAACGTCGTCCCTTCGACTATCAGCCAAATTATTCAGGCTAACCTTTTGATAACCGAGGCTCTGCGGAGGTGTGTCCAGAACATCCCGAACATGTATTACATAGCCGGTAATCATGATATGGGGGTTCAGCAGGATGATTTGCGGCCGTTTGACTATGACGGTAAAAGGATAACGTTGATTCTTCCGGAGGATTACAATGCGAATCCGAAATATCAGAACTTGCGTCACTTCGAGCATGGTCATGCAGTAGATATGTTCAATGCACCTGATGATTCCGGTGATACTATCGGCGGTTATCCCTTGGGGTACTTCATCACACGCCTAATAGCCACGGCCGAAGATCAGAGTGCAGTTTGGCAGGCTTTGAAGGGATTGATCGAGGGGCATGCCGCTACCCACAAGGCAATGGGGCCAGCAGCGTTCGCGATTCCTTCATTGGGTTCCTATTTGGTAGAAACGATTATAACCCTTCTGGAGAAACTTGCTCAAGTGCACGACAATACACCGATTAGGTTCTCGGAGCCGGGACTTGACGAGAGATTTACGGTTGGTGACATCAAGAATCATTATGGAAGTTTATCTATCAGATGGCTCGCGCAATATCTTACCGAGTTCCCTGAAAGGATGCTGGTCGGGTTTCGTTCGAATGGATTGAATTGGTATGCTAATAAGTTGCTCTGCGAAAACCGTGCCCTAAAAGTAATGCTGATGGGCCACACCCACCACGCCGAGCCCGCTGTTGCTCCGCAAGGGAGCAGATATTTTAATGATGGTTGTTGGTGTATTCCCGGTGCATTGGGGCACGGAGACCCAACGCCAAGCTATGTTGAAATTATCGGCGATTCTGCAAAAGTGATTCCCTGGCTTTAACAAAGGAAGGAGGTAGGCCTTCTTGAATCCCAAACTACTTCGGGAAGGCCCAAACACTGATTCGAGACAAACGTAGCTAAGGCTACCGCATAACCTCGGCTTAAGCTCTTGCAACCAAGCCTAACTTACGAGTCTGACTTAAAGGGGGAGAGGCACTTTCCCTATCTGGGGAATGTGCCGGGCCACGCCTGGGAAAATACCATCTGCCCGGGATGCGGCCGGGAGGTAATTTCCCGGCACATCTTCACCGTTACTGCTTCTATGTGGGTTCCTCTTGTCAAGCCTTTTTTGTCTTGCAGGCAGTTAAACCTCCCATCCCTGAGCCCGAGGTCAAGAGGCCATCCCTTCGCCGTCGGCCTGCTTCCCCAGCCGCATGCCCAGGAAGAGGTGTCAAGGTCGCAGGGCGTCGCAGGGAAACCTTGACACCTCGACGGGGCATGCTAGTAACTCTTGGCCGAGGCGAATAGACCCTTCCTCCCAAGCAATTTTTGTTAAAGACCTGCAAGCTGTTTTGGTTGGTTGGTTCCGGTGAATCGATGGCCTTCAAAGACCTTTCAAGCTTCTATCCGTGCTGACCCTGGGTCAGACACCGCATGCTGCTTGCGCAGGGTGGCGCGTAGGAGAACCGATTGCTGAAGCGCCCAATCTATGAAAACGGTGACTCTAAGAGCACCCAGCAGTAACGCGGGCAACTTCACCAACCAAAACTTTTCCATCACCTCCGCATTTTGGGTTAAATTGCCAGTGGTTTTACCTGGGCTCCTGCAGGGATCACCCCGTACTCCAGGAAACGCCACAGATCGATGAGCAGTCGCCGGGCCAGGGCCACGATGCCGATGCGTCGCATGCGGCTCCCGCCATCGGCATGGCAAGTAACTATCTCTCAGATACCGATCGATACCCAACGGCATTCAGGCCGGTAGTGCCACGAGCTCTCGGCCCAGGGCGGCGGCTTGTTCGAGGATGTGAGTCTGCCGGTTGATATCCCCTGGGACACTGACACCGGTGGCCCTGAGCCGATAAATCGGGGGAAAGCCATACACCTTCAGCCAGTGCTCATACCGGGGAAAGATGGCGTTGAACTTCCCTTCTTCCGGGTCCTCGGCCTGGACCAAGATAAATACGGCTTTCTTGCCGCTTGGCAACCGGCTGGAAAAGTCCGGGTTAAGGTAAGAATAGGTCCGGTCAAAGAAGGATTTCAAGTGCACGCTGATATCCCCGCAATAAACCGGGGAGGCCAATACCATGATGTCAGCCTTCTTGATAGCCTCCAGGACTTCCGTGAGCTCATCCTCCAAAATACACCGGTCGCTGGTCGTCTTGCAGGATTCGCACCCCTGGCACCCTTTAAAATCCATTTTATTCACACAGAACTTCCGAACTTCGGCCCCCAGACCCTCGGCCGCGGCCAACAACTTTTGGGCTAGCACGGCGCAGTTCCCCTCGAGTCGGGGACTTCCCAGCACAAACACGATTTTCATGGTTGAATCACCTGAGGTTCCTTAATAATTTTAGCTAACTAGAAAATAACACAGCCCCTCCAGAGAGGGGCTTTTGATACCGTACTTTTCCCCCGGATTAGAGAGAAGCTTTGGACTTGGTCTCTGACAAGGCCGGTTCCAATCTCTCCTCGAAGTACGGTTGGAAGACATCCTCGTCTAGGCGGAACATCAAGCCGCCGCACTGAACGCACAGAGCCATGTGATCATCAAGTCCGGCCACTCGTTGGTCCCGGCCCCCACAATCGGCACAGAGGTAATCATAGATCGGCATAATTAATCCCCCCCTTAGAGGTTAACATTGACCCATGCTATAATTCTACTTAACTGCCAATATAATTACCTTCATTGCTAATCAGTTAATTTCAAATAACAATTTATCAACCCCTTGAGACGGAAAAATTCGGTGTTAATATTTTGCCAAGACGGAGAAGGGTAAATTGGCCTTATAAATAATATACACCGACTAATAATACATAAAATTATCTTTTTGAAAGCTAGTAAAACTACTTGCTTTTTGGATAAAATATACTAGGGATGGTGGAGGATTTTATAAAGGTCGCTCTGGGTGATTAGGGGTAGGAAAATTGGGAGCAGTTGAGACTCTATTCGACTTTTGTGTAAACTAGCTTCGCTTACCTAGGTTGGATTGCCTCTAGGAAGCTTGCCATCAGCCGATTATTCGAGATCCCGGGCGATAATGGAAATTTATAGAGATGGACAATTCTCCAGCCTATCCACCCTAAGGCTAATGAGGAGGGATGGTTGTCCAATGAATAATGATAATGGTAAGATCATCTTCCCTGTTGGGTGGTAAATTAGGAAGAAAACGTCAAGTATAAGTACTTAGTTTAATTAGGGATACCTTTTAAGCATTCAGTGGCAATAATCCCATGCTTAATAGCGAACTGGACAAGGTCAGAATTGGTCTTAAGGTTTAGTTTTGACATTAAGCCGTACTTGTGAAACTCTACCGTTCTAACAGATATTTTCAGGACCTCAGCGATTTCTTTTGCGGAATAACCTTCAGCCAATAATTGTAAGATCTCACACTGGCGAGAAGTCAACTGCTGAGTTCCATTCGGCTGGCGGCGAGCCCTTTCCATGTACGACTGCATCAGTTCTCCTGCAATCATTGGCGTAACATAGGTTCGTCCCTTGATCGCCTCACTAATCGCCATGAGGAGCTCGGATGAGGCTGAATGCTTTAGGACAAAGGCCGAGGCACCCGCCTCAAATGCACGGATTGCATAAGTCACATCGGCGTGCATTGTCAGAAATACTACTTTAACTTGCGGATCAAGCTTTTTGATCTGACGGACCGCCTCAATGCCATTAAGCGACGGCATGGAAATATCCACCACAATCACATCGGGGCGGAGCTTCTGCACGAAAGAGACCAGGGTCCGGCCGTCTTCCACCATTCCTACGATTTCGAACCCGGGTTCCAACAGACTCCTTAACCCATCGAGAAAAATCCTATGATCATCGGCCAGCAATATCTGGATTCGTTTCATGCAGCGGGCTCCTTGGCAAAGGTATCAGGACTTCTATCACCGTTCCCTGTCCGGGCCGGGACTGTATAGAAAAATCGCCATGCACTAAATAGACCCGCTCCTTCATACTGGATAGGCCCAGCCCTCCTTTCTTTACCTTTAACGGATTGAACCCAATGCCGTTATCTTTAAGAGAAAGGTGGATGCCACCATCTTTCCCGACCAGTGAAATATCAACTTCTGTTGCTCTGGCATGCCTGGCGATGTTTCCCAGGCTCTCTTGGATAATCCGGTAAATACACAAGCCGATATCCGGGGGAACTCCTGGTGATATGTTCTCTGACTGATAATTCACCACGATCCCTAGCCGCTGAGCAAAACTAGCACATTCGGAATGAACCGCATCGGCCAACCCCAGATCATCCAAAACGGAGGGATGTAGCCGGCGAGAGATCGCATGGATATCTTTGCACACTTCCTCTAGCTTATCTTTCATCTCTTTCAGCCTGCCAGAAATTCCCCCCTCCGAGGATTGCGGTTGGTGCTCAAGCCTTCCGGCTTCAATGGCCAATGCTGCCAGCCGTTGGGTCAGATCGTCGTGTAATTCCCGGGCCAGCCGCCCCCGTTCGGCTTCTTGGGCATTCAATAGCTGGCCGGCAAGAATCTGATAGCTTTCCTTGCTCTGGCGGAGCTCCTCTTCGCTGGCCCGCAGGGCCTCCTCGGCTCGCCGGCGCTGGGTGATGTCTTCCACCACCTCTATAAATCCATCGACCTGGCCATTGGGGGCAACAACCGGAAAGGCAGAAAGGCGCACGGGGAATCGGCTGGCATCATCGCGGATGCCTTCGGTTTCAACCTCTGCCGGCCGTCCGCTGGCCATGACCCGCGTCCCCGGACAGTGCGAGCAAACTCCCTCCCGTTTCTCGAATTCCCGGAAACATTCTTTACCGACAAACTCGCTCAGGGGCTTCTGGAATATCCTCCCCATGGCAGCATTCGTCATTATTATCCGGTAATCGGTGCCTATCAAAGATATGCCCAGATCGATGTTTTCCACCAGGCTACGATAGCGTGCCTCGCTCTGCCGCACTGCCTCTTCTGCCTGTTTGCGTTTGGTAATGTCAAAGCCCAGGGACAACACCCGGGGAGAGCCATCAATCTCAGCAAAGGGATAAAGATAAATCTGGAAGGTTTGGCCAGGTTTAATCCAGGTGCACTCAAAATTTTGGGGCTCGGCAGTCTCGAAGACGCGGATTTGCCGGCATCCATCACAGGGGCCTTCCCGGCCACGCAGCTCATAGCAGCGCTTACCTTGGATGTTCCCAAAAACCTCCCGGTAGAAACGGTTGGAATAACGTATTGAGTAATCCGGCGCCTTTATTGAAACTAAGGCCGGGAGCTCATCCAACAGGGTGAAGAGCCTCTGCCGCTCGTTCTTCAGGGCCTCCTCGGCCCGCTTGCGGAACATGGCATTGGCGAAGACCTTTCCGGCGATTCGCAGCCGTTGGATCAGGTCTTCAGGCCAGGTAACATATCTGCGATAAGAACTAAAAGCCATCGCACCCAGAATCGAGCCGCCCACGGTCAGGGGGAGGGTCAGCTGCGATTTGAGGCCCCGTTGCAGGCAGTACTCCCTTTCATGAATAGCCTCTTCCGGCAAGTCATCAGGGCATCTTGATAATACCAGCATCTCCCCCCGGCGGATTTTTTCGATGATCCAGGGAGACAAATTACCGGAGACAAAGCCAGGGAGAGTAGGAGCGTCAGGATAATCATAGGTCTGGGCAATCATCAGCCGGGTTTTATCTTCTGAGAATTCTAATAAAGAGACCCGATCGATATTTAAGGTTTCGCTAATGCGCTCAAGCCCTCGCGCGATTTCTAGGTCGAGGGCGCTGTCAGGCAAATTGGTGAAAGTGGCGCAAAGATCGGAAAAAAGAGTCTCAAACTGCAGGCGTCCTTCCAACAGCTGTTTCACCCGCTTAAGGGCGGTAATTTCTTCAACAACTAAGCTTACCCTCTCCACCATCCCGTCCGGGGACTTCATAGGGTAGCAGCTGCAACGCCAAGATCTCTCCACCTCAGGCTCAGCCGGCAATGTCCCAATAATTTCCACATCAAGGATTGGCTCACCGGATTCGAACACCCGTCGGTAGATAGGTTCTATTTGGGACGCGACTTCAGGGATGATTTCCCGGATCGTTCGCCCGATATGTTCCCCCGGAGGTTTGCCATTGATTGCCGCCAGCCATTTATTGATCCGGACATAGCGGAGGTCGCGATCCACCAGGCATAGCCCCACTGGAGCAGCCCGATACAGAGTTTTCAACTCGATTAAATCTTGGTCATGCATTTTCTGTCTCCCCGAAACCCAAGGAAAATCTCATGCATCCTTCAAGGCAGAGCCAAGCATGGATCAGGGTGGAAACCTTACCATCATCCCATAGGTCATTATGAATTTTCAATTGATATTTTTGACCGATCCAGGGAGAGGTCCTAGATTATGGTTCTTTCTCGTGGCCTCCATTTTAATAAATCGGTTGTTTAGTGGGGGGTAACCAGCCAAGGAGGAGGAACTAAATTTTTCGCCTTTCCTATGCAAATTAAATTTCTCTAAGAAGGCGGAAGCCAATGAAGTGACTGCCGGATTGTGGCGACCAACTAAAGCGGGACGCCGAGCGGCAGGTCTTGGCGCTGCTGAACCATGAACCCCCGCGGATGACCCGCCCGGGGCCTGACTTTGGGCCCAAGGGATCTGGGTCTGTACTCAAAGGGTACTCCCCATACCAGTCCTGGCACCACTCATAGACGTTCCCCTGCATGTCGTATAGCCCCCAAGCATTGGGGGCCTTCTGGGCTCCAGGATGGGTTTGCCGGTCTGAGTTACCGCAATACCACCCCAAACTGTCCAAGGTGGGGTCATGATCACAGAAGAGGGCGGTGATGTCACCCTGAGCGAAGGGAGTATTAGTTCCCGCCCGGGCGGCATATTCCCACTCAGCTTCGGTGGGGAGGCGATAGGTTCCCTCTTCCAGGGCATTAAGCCGATTGATAAACTCCTGGCAGTCCAGCCAGGATACCTCCTCCACCGGGGAGTCCGGACCACAGTTCTGCAGGCTCGAGGGATTACGGTCCATGAGGGCCTGCCACTGACTTTGGGTTACCTGGGTAGTTTGCAGATAAAAATCTGTGGTGAGGGTTACCTCATGAGGAACTTCATCGTCATTTCGTCCAGGTTCATGTTCGGGACTCCCCATCAAAAAAGTCCCGGCCGGAACATATCGAAATGACATCCCTAAGGAATTTGAAATTGTCTGTGCCAAGCTGCCATCTAATTGGCTCGGGGGGGTCATGCCACGGCCGGTCAATAACACCTTTTGGGTGGGGAAATCGCGATCATTAGTGGCTATGGATAAATAGGCAACTGATTTATGCCCCGCCAGGGTCGGGGCATATCTCACGGTAAGGGCCCGGGACACCCGGGACGGTATGATAAATGGTAGCGCCGGCGGCTCCACTAAACTGAACTCTCCCACCGGCAATCCACTTATCTCACTAATAATTCCTTCGCGGTCGCCCTCATTGTGCAGGCTTAAGATCCAATACTCGTATCCCCCCACCCAAACTTCACCAAAATCATGAGATGCCCCCGCAAATCTGATTGCCGTGGAGGCGGAGGTTAAGGAGGGCGAAATTGCCTCAGCTTCAGTAGCTCTCCCTTCGGTTGCCGGGGGGGCCATTAGAGCATTGGATTGGGCAGCGGGGGAGACAAGGGGGGGTTGCCCCCCAGCTGGTTTATCCGGGGAAATACCATTACCAGAGACGATCTCAGGCAGCGGGGGGGCGGAGGTCTCCTGTTTTTGGGGACCCGAGATATCCAGATCTCTTACTGCCGAATAAATTGGTTTTTGCCGGCGTTTCATTTTCATCCAGCCCCGGTTGTCGTCATCTCTTGACGAGGTTTAAGCTGGTAAGGGTTTTTTCCAAGTCCTCTCTGGTATCATAACCCCCGATAAAAATTCTTTGGGTCAAATTGCCTGCCGCATTTTTGGTATTTCTAACCATAAACCTGACCTTCCTGGCTTCTAGTTCAGCTGCCGCCTTTCTCAAACTTTCTGGGGAGGTGTAAGGACCATAAAAGGCGTAAAATAAGTTATCTTTTAAATGAATAGTTCGATTGCTAAAATTTATCTTGGGGAGGTATAAAACCTCCCGGGGCCGGATAGTATCTTCATTGGCAATCCCAGGGTTTTGGAGAATAATGGCCAGCATCCCCAATTTCCTATCCTCTGGGTATTGTTGGGAAGCAATTGTGCTCAAATTTTCCCCTTCTTTGATCAGGGATTGAGTGAAGTCAGGAACGGCTGGCTGAGCTTCTGAGGGCGGCGGCTTCTGGTCAATCGCCATTGCCACGGTGGGTGGCATGGGGCCTTCCTTTTCTCCCTGAGGCGCTCCTTCCTCCTTTGTTGGGATGGAGCTTGGCGTTTTCCTTGAGGGACCCCCATCTTCAGGAGCGAGCCTATTTTCCTGGTCGGATTTCTGACCCAGGGGATTGAGGGGTTTGCCTTGGGGTTCGCTTGGTTCCAACCTGACCATCTTTTGCTTCGGGTTTGGGGTTTGTCCTCCCTTAACTTTGGGAGACTCAGGACCGGACTGGTTTTCCGGCAAGTATTCCTCTGCTGACATGTTGATCTGAGGCTCCAGCCGTGACCTCCCGGGCCAAAACGCTGCCATCAAGGATATGATCCCCAGGAGGATAATAATCACCCCGGTCCCGATGGGGACCCAGAGTTCGCCATATTTCCCCAAATGGGACCTTGCTTTCTTTCTCCAGGCCTTGGGAGTGAAAATTCGGTCGGTCTGTAAAGCCTCCTTGGCTTTTTTCAAGGTCTGGCGGTTTACCCGGCGCTGCCCTTCGGTCATGGCAATCAGCAAGGCATTGTCGCAGAGCTGATTAATGCTCCGGGGAACCCCCTTCGTCAACTTAAAGATTAAACCCTTACCGTTATCCTCAAAGACAGAGGGAAAACTCGCCCCCACCTCCTGTAACCGATGGTCGATGTAATGGATGGTCTCGGAATAATTCAGATGGGAGAGGAACCGGTTAATGTTGATGCGCTGGCGGACGTGGCGCATTTCGGGCCTATCCAGTTTATGGCTTAGTTCATTCTGCCCGACCAGCAAGATTTGCAGGAGCTTTTGGTCCTGGGTTTCGATATTGGAGAGGAGCCGAATTTCTTCCAGGGCTTGATCGGATAGCAAATGGGCTTCATCGATAATCAGGATTATATGCTTATCCTGGTGCTTGGCCTCCAGCAATGCATTTCTGACCTTATCCGTCAATTCCAAGACATTTTTTAACCCGGTCGTCTTGATCTTTAACATCTTGGCTAGATAAAACAAGAGGTCCTGAGAATTAACCCAGGGGTTGGAGATTATGATGGACTTGACCGTCGTCGGCAACCTGTTTAACAAGGAGTTGATCAGCATGGTCTTCCCGGTACCGACATCCCCGCAGACAATGGCAAAGCCCTTTTTAGTTTCGATAAAATATAGGAGGGCCGCCAGGACCTCTCGGTGATCCTCTCCCAGGAAGAGGAACCGCTGGTCAAGATTATTCTCGAACGGAGATTGCGAGAAGCCAAAATAGGAATTATACATCCCCGAGACCTTCCTCATTAGAGTGTACTATCTAATGATCTGCTCTGGCGGTTCCAGCAACGGCAACATCCTTCGAGAAAATCCGGCTCAAGTTTAAATTTGAATGTGCATAAATCTCAGGGGGATTGCAAGAGATTTTCAAACGTGCCTTTAGCGTGCCATTGTCCTTTGGGTGGGGGATGCCTTTTGGAATTGGCCCGTGCGCCCCGGCACCATCAGCTGATGCCCTTCATCAAAAAACCCCACCAATAGGCAAAGACCTAATGAATAAACCGCAGCCTTAATCCACGACGATGAGGGCTACTCATAGCCTTCCCAGGGCCCGCAAAGGGCCCACCCAAGGAGAAAGTACAGGGGAGCCTGTAAAATGCTTAAATCGCCCCATGAAGGCCTCGCCACCCGGCCACATTTTGATTATAAAATCGTTGATCAGGCGGGGACGTCCACCAAAGAGCACATATATTCTGGATATGGGAAGTTTTTAGAGCCGTGATAAGTTTCGGACCATAGCAGGAATCGGCATCGCTCTTTACCTAGTCCGCTAAATTTTCCCTGGATTAAACACGATCATGCTTTTTGCTCTTCGGGGTTTTCTGCAGCATCTCGCGCTGATACCTGTCATGGCCAGGCCGAGTGATCCCGGCCTCAGAGGCCGCCTGGACAGATGAGCGGCCTCTGAGAAATTGCCTAATATTTTCTATGGTTCTATCCCAGCATTTCTTTGGCCTGGCGCATGAGCACGGCGATGGCTAAACCTTGGGGGCAAGCTTGCTCAGCCTGGGAGAAGTCCACTTCGGTCAACCGCCGCCTAACCTCTTCGGGCAGCCCGGCGAAGGTCAGCTTGGCCAGTTCCGGCTCTCCATAATACTGGTGGTACATGAGGCAGCGCATGACCTCGTTCACAGGGATGGTCCCGCCCACTGCCTCCTGGCAGATTTTGCCGCAACCGGCGCAGTAGTCGCCCCTGGTCTCTAGGGCATACTGGCACAAGGATTCGGATTCCTCCCGGGCCAGTTTGGTCTGATCCAGGGCCGCGGCCACGTTGGCCGAGAGAATGGTCAAATTGGGCATCTGGGAGCAAATGCTGGCGATATGAGGGTTTTCCCAGACGATTTTGAGCTTGGCCTGCTTGTCCGTGAAGCCCCGTTTCAGGAAGCGCTCGGCCATTTCCAGCTTGGTTTCGCTGGTAATCTTCGGCGACCCCGGCCTGCCGGCCTGGGACTTCATGGCCACCAAGCCGATCCCGGCCTGGGCGCCAGCGTTGATGGCTTCTTGCATCTTGGGGGTGTTCATGACCCGGAAGTTGTAGGCCAGCATAACCGCGTCGATCCACCCCAGCTTGGCCGCACCCACAAGACAATCCTCCATGTTGGTGTGGGTGCTGAAGCCGAAGAATTTGAACTTGCCGGCCTTCTTCATCTCCGCGGCCCAATCCCTGATGGCCGGGGTCATTTCTCCAATGTCGACGATGCCGTGGATGGAGAGAAGATCCACGTAGTCCGTATGCAGCCTTTGTAGACTATTATTCAGCCGCATGGTCAAATTGCCGCCCTCAGAGTGGAGCTTGGTAACTAGAAAAATCTCCTTGCGGGCTCCGGGGTTGCGGGAAAAGAAGTGGCCATACCCCTCCTCACTCAAGCTGTTGCCGTAAGATTCGGCCGTGTCCCAGTAGGTGACGCCCCATTTCAAGGCCTGCTTGAGGAGGAGTTGATTGTTGATGGTGTCGAACCCACCGCCCAGCCCGAGGATGGACACCTCCACCCCGGTCTTTCCCAGCGTGCGTTTGGGAACGGTGGCGGCCTTGGCGGTTCCGGCCGGCGGCTCCGGGGCGGCCATGGCCCCAGTCACTCCAGCCCCCGCCACGGCGAGGCCGGCGAGTCCGACGGTCTTGACGAAATCCCTGCGCGTAACGTCTGTACCTTTAGTCTTCCGGCTCATGGTAGCCTCCTATTATCAGCTCCTGTCCTTCGCCTAAAATTAATTATTTTTGATAAATTAAAACACCCGATTCTTTAACTCAGGCTGGAAACGGCCTGGGATTTGCCTTGTAGTGGGGCACGCAGGGCGAGGCTCACCGCGGGGTTGAAGCGGGATTGCTGGACCAACAGCCAGATAGTGATCAGGCCCAGCACTACTAAAATACCGTACCCGGTGAACCTCTGGGCTGAACCAACCTTTGCCTTTCGTCGTGCCATAAATCTCCTGAAACAGCCGGCCTACCTGGAGATCTTTTTCCGTTGGTTCAAGTCATAGATCGGGGCAAACTTGAGATCCACCCGCAGGACTTCTTCCGGAGATTTGGCCACGAGTTCCCCGTCCTTCTGGATGAAGCGCAATTCGGCACTGACCCCGCAACCCGCCGTGCAGGCTGTATCCAGTTTGGATTTGGCCTCGGAATACTCAGGTTCCGTCTTGCTCTTCCCGTGGAATTTTTCCCGCCACTCAATCCATTGCTGGGGGGTCAAGCCGCTCTGGTCGATGAAGACATAATAGACCACCTTATCCGGGCAGTCCTCCTCCAGGTAGAGGGTATACTCCGCCAGTTTATCCGGGCCGCCTGGCCCGGCCGGGAGATTTTTATCACCCGCCTCGATGAGCCAGGTCGTAGGGCATTTGCGGGAGTCGGCGAAGTCCTTCACCGGACCGAAAATGAACGCGGGGTTCATCTCGTCGGCCACGAAATTTCCGGAAAGGAACTTCTCGGGCGGGTTGTAAACGGTCAGCCCGTTGGCTTGCCGCAGGGCTGTGGCCTTGGCGCTCGCTGCCCAGGCTGTGGTGCCGTTGCACACCAGGAGCAAAAATCCCAAGAATATCGGAAATAGGCGCGTCATAACCCCTCCTTGCCTCCTACCCTCATCATTGACCTTTGTACATTTTTTTTACCAGAAGCGATGATAAAATCAAGGTGAGGAGCCAGCCGGCCAGGACTCCAAAGCTGAGGTGATTATGGATCCATATTAGCCCAACGAAAATTGAAGCTAACTTGCCAGACTCGGCAGTTATCGGGGAGCCCTTAAAAATTGCAGGTATGATCTGAATAGCGGCACATCGTCCTACCTTGAAACTATTTGACCGCGGTAGCATTGCCGGCGATTTATCACTCATTATTAGCCAGATTTAGCAGCAGCTCCTTGATCTTTTCAAACTGGCCATTTTCTATTAACCCGATGGCCGCATATCTTATGATTCCGTTCCCGTCGATGATCAGGAAATTACTAT
>Ga0326727_10005711_pt1 | contig 35090 bp, 35 predicted proteins | sample MB2enrmetagenome_FD_207643 | JGI IMG/M metagenome (GOLD analysis project Ga0326727, IMG submission 207643) | Lab enriched peat soil microbial communities from McLean, Ithaca, NY, United States - MB29MY | ecosystem: Environmental > Terrestrial > Soil > Wetlands > Peat | place: USA: New York...
CCCAGCCGTGCCCGGTGCCGAGATTCCACTGGTTGTAGTTGTCGAATCTGCCCTTGAGCGTCAACTGCTCATACAGGGTTCCCGTCGCCCAGCGGTGGTGCGGCCCGGCGTCAAGATCGCTTCCCTTCGCCCAGGAGTCGCGAAAGACGTTGGGACCCGCGACCCGGGCCTGCGTCGTCCACACGTGATTCAGCCGTCCGGTCAGATTGCAGCGCTCCATCAGCACCTGCTGCCCATCGACATCGAAGGCGAACGGCGCCGCCTTTCCTTCCTTGAGAGGCGTATCGATGTGCTCTCCTTCCACGTCCTCCACGGTGATCGCTCTTCCATGCTGATCCACGAAGACCAGGTTGTTGTAACTCTGCAAGCGCACATTTCTCATCCACGCATTCTCCACGGCTTCAAACTCGGAAAAGATGGAGTCGAAGAAGCTGCCGTCCGCAACGTGGGGAATGGATGGATTGTTATAATTAGGCGCCTTTTTGAAAGCCGCTCCGTCGCTGCGCAGATTCTCTACTCCAACCTGGGAGACGCGCCCCGGAAACTCGTACTTCCATACCACCGGGTTCTCATCCTTTGCCATCGGCTGGGTAAGCGGCGCGTTCAATCTCAGCAGGAAGCCCTTCTCCGTCTTTTTCATGGAGATTATGCTCCGGTCGAAGCGCAGCGCCATGCTTGTTTGCCATTGCCGCACCTCTCTCTCATCGCGGCGCGCGGGTATCCGGTCCATGCCCAGATTGTGGATGAAGGCATCCGTCATGTTCCATTGCACAATCACGCGATCCCCAACGCTGAAGAAGCCGTCGGGCGCGTCCACCGTGACGGTCTGGGCTCCCAGCGGCACGAACTCGTCCACGATCGGCCTGCGGCTGCGCACCTCCTTCCATTCGCCCGTGCCGCCGATGAACAACAAGGTGCGAGGAAGACCCTCGGCCACAAGAAGCGTTCCGTTCTCATCCGTTCCGCTCCCGCGCAAAACTACTCCACTCACATCCAGGCGGATGGTTCCCGCAATGCGAAACGTCCCCGGTCCCAGCAGCACCGCGCCGCGAATGCCGCGCGCATCCACGGGCAGCTTGCTTATCGCTTCGATTGCGTTTTGGATCAGCTCGGTCGCATCCTGGTCTGCCGGGGCATCGACGCGCATCTTCACCGGCACGTCGGGAATCGCAGCCTCGCCCTCCTCGTAGCCGGCGGTCGAAAAGTCGGGGATTCGATTCAACGCGGAGTCCGTGCCATAAACCAAGCGTCCGTTCTCCATTTGCACCCACGGAAGCTCCTGAGACTTGGGGCCGGCCCTGGAAGTCGAGATGGCCCCGGCAAACAGGAGGCCGCAGAGCATTCCTTTGAGCGTCCTTCTCATCGGCCACAGTCTACCTCAGCCGGCGGGGTTTTTCTCTCCATTGCAGCGATGCGCATCCCGGCCCCGGCGCCGAGCCGGACTGGGTTGTGGATTCAAGAAGAGCCAAAATCCGTAATCCTGACGGAATGGATGAGTTTCAGCCGGAGTCTACGGTAAACTTGCAGCCAATGCGAGTCTTTGGAATCGATTGCGGAACTGAGGTTACGGGCTTCGGCGTTGTCGAGTCCTACGACGCCGGGCGGCAGCCTCGGCTGGTGTGCAAGGCGATGGGAGCGATCCGGCTGAAGAAGACGCTGACCACGCCAGCGCGTCTGGAGCAGGTCTTTCGCGAGCTGACCGCCGAGTTGGAGCGCTGGAAGCCGGACGCGGTGGCGATCGAGGAAGTCTTCTACTCGGTGAACGCCAAGTCGGCGCTGAAGCTGGGCCAGGTGCGGGGCGTGGCGCTGCTGGCCTCGGCGATGCGCGGGCTGCCCGTAGCCGAGTATGCGCCGCTCAAGATCAAGTCGAGCGTGGTGGGCTACGGGCTGGCCAAGAAAGAGCAGGTGCAGTTCATGGTGGCGCGGCTGCTGGAGCTGGCCGAGCTGCCGCAGCCGGCGGATGCCGCGGATGCGCTGGCGATTGCGATCTGCCACATCCATACCGCGGAGACGCTTCGGCTGCAAGGGGTGGAGCAATGAAGGGGATCTGTCTGGCTTTCGCCCTGGCTGCCCTGGGGCTGCCGCTGTGGGGCCAGGTTGGCAGCGCGGGTGAGCCCCTGTTTCAAGTGGACTTTTCCAATCCGGCGCTATCCCCGCCGCACTGGACGCTGACGCTTCGCCCGGACGGGAGCGGGCATTTCCGCTCCGAGCGGGGCAGCGGGGCCGGCGCGGGCTCGCAAGGAATAGAGACTCCCGACCTGGATCGGGAAATTCAGCTGAGCGCGGAGTTTGCGGCGCGCGTCTTTCAGACGGCGCAGCGGAAGAAGTTGTCCCGCTCGCAGTGCGAGAGCCGCTTGAAAATGGCCTTCCAGGGATGGAAGAAGCTGAGATTCAGCGGGCCCGACGGGGAGTGGAACTGCGAGTTCAACTACTCGCAAGACAAGGAGATTCAATCGCTCGGCGACTCGCTCATGGCCGTGGCGGGAACCATCGTCGAGGGCGCGCGGCTGGAGTTGCTGCTGCGCCACGACCGGCTGGGACTGGACGGCGAGATGGAGTACCTGGTCGAGGCCGCCGGCGATGGGCGCGTGCAGCAGTTGGGCGCCATCCGGGAGATTTTGGAGCGGCTGGCGGACGATCCGGGGGTGATGGAGCGGGTCAGGAAGCGGGCCAGGATTCTGCTGGCTGGAACGGAGATCGGGGATCGGGGAACAGGGAACGGGGAGAAATAAACCCCTTGCCAGCGTGATTTTGGCAAGACTCTTAGTCATGTGAGGATGTCCAATGAGTGACAGTCTGCCGGGCAGGACGTATTGTCTCTCGCGGCAGAGGCTGTGGAGAGGGGTAACGCCATGAATCGCATTGGGAATCGCATCGAGATGGTTGGACGCGGGTTGAGTTCTGGCCTACTGGGTCTGGCGGCGCTTGCCCTGGGCGCGGGGTTGCTGCCGCGCGTGGCGTGGGCCGACGATGCGGCGCTGACGGCGCGCGCGGTGCGGCTGAGCACCGTGGACGGGCAGGTACGGCTGTTGCAAGGCAACCTGGCGCTTGCCGATCAGGCTGTGGCCAATACGCCGCTCTTTGAAGGGACCAATGTGGCGACGGAAGAGGATGGCCGCGCCGAGATTCAGCTGGAAGACGGAAGCGTGGCCCGGCTTTCGCCCAACAGCGCCCTGACCCTGTCGGTGCTGCGCGGGCAGGGCGCGACCGGCGAAGCGGAGATCACGCTGGTCAGCGGTCTGGGCTACTTCGAAATCCAGGGCGGCGGGCAGGCTGGAGCGATTCGCATTCGGTTTGGCGACAGCGTGGTGACGGCGAGCGGCTTTACGGTGATGCGGATCAACATGGACACCCCCCCGGGCGAGTTGGCCGTCTTCTCGGGCAATGCCCACCTGGAGCGGGGCACTGCCCCGGCGGTGGACCTGCACGGGGGCGAGAGCGTGGCCCTGAATGGAGCCGATCCCACCCGCTACGACTTGACTGAATCCATCGAACCGGACTCCTGGGACTCATGGAACTCCGACCGCGACCAGGTGCTGGCGGGCGAGGCCTCGTCGAAGACCGGAGCGGCCAAGGGCTATGCCGACAGCGGCAACCCGGCATGGAACGACCTGGACGCGAATGGGAGCTGGTACAACGTGCCGGGACAGGGAAATATCTGGTCGCCGTATGCGGCTTCCAGCCCGGGATTCGACCCCTACGGCAGCGGCTACTGGATGTGGACGCCGCGGTATGGATATATCTGGGTATCGGGCTATTCCTGGGGCTATATGCCCTTCCAATGCGGTGCCTGGAACTACTACGACAACTTCGGTTGGGGTTGGATGCCGGGGATGAACGGCTGCATGCCCTGGTGGGGTAGTGGCTACTATGGCCCCAATATCGGCACTGGCTATGGCGGCTATCGTCCCCCGATACCCCCGCGTCCGCGGCCTCGTCCGCCCTGGGGTCATGGAAACCGCCCTGGGCCGTACCCGCTGGTTGCCATTACCCGGCATTCCGCAGCCGGCAACACGCTTCCGCTACGCGACAGGACGGGTTCGGTTGTGATTGCCGGACACACGGTGCAGCCCTTTCGTCCGCTGAATCCGCGCCCGGTCTACAGCCACTCGGCCTCGTCGTTTGTAAATCGGACGCCCTATCCGGGAGCAGGTTCGGAAGCGAGAATGGCGGGCGGGCAAGCGCACCCGGCTGGACCGACTGTTGGAGCCGGCCGCCAGGGTACTTCGGGTAATTCATCCGGTTCCTTTGCGGCCAGGCCTTCGGGCGGAAGCAGCCACACTTCGTCGGCCAGCCATGGATCTTCAAGTGGCGGGTCTTCCGCGGGCCATTCCTCGGGTGGGGGCGGTTACTCCGGTGGTGGCGGTGGCGGCGCCTCCCATGCTGGCGGGGGCAGCTCCGGTGGTGGTGGGGCGAGTTCTGGCGGCGGATCTCATCGCTAACCCGGAAGATTCAGGATGAAGGGGCTGCTTCGCCGGGCGAAGCGGCCCTTTCTGTCTCCGGGCGATCTGTCTGCAGGCCTCGATAGAGAGCCGCCAATGCCTCGATGGGCAGGACCTCGGCGCGGGCAAAGGGGTCGATGCCGGCGCGCGCCGCGGCGAAGACGGCAGCGGCGGCGGGAATGCCGGCGGCGCGAAGATTGTTCAGCAGAGTCTTGCGCTTGTGGGCGAAGGCTTTGCGGACGAAGGGCAGGAAGCCCGCCTCATCGACGCCAAGCTCCGCGAACCGCGGGGCAAAGCGCCAGCGGAAGACGGTGGAGTATACGTCGGGCGGCGGCGAGAACGATTGCGGCGGAAGCGTAAAGAGGCATTCCGCGGGGCCGTACATTTGCACGGTGATTGAAAGCAGCCCGTAGTCGCGGGAGCCGGGCTGGGCCGCAATGCGATCGGCCACTTCGCGTTGCACCATGAGAACGGCGCGGTCGAGCGAGGCGTGGCTGGCGGCAAGTTTGAGCAGAATCTGCGAGGTGATCCCGTAGGGCAGGTTTCCGAAGAGGAGCAGGCGCTGGCCCGCGGCGGAGGTGTGTGAATACTTCGCGAGGGCGGTTGCGAAGTCGAAGTCGAGCACGTCCTGCTCGACAACGGTGACGAGGCCGGGAGGGAATTGGGTGCGAAGATAAGCGGCGAGGCTGCCGTCCAGCTCCACGGCCAGAACGTGAGCGGCGCGGGCGGCAAGCGCTCCGGTGATGGCGCCGGCGCCGGGACCGATTTCAACCACAGTGCGGCCGGAGATGTCGCCCAGTGAGGCGGCGATGCGCTCCGCAGCCTGCGGGTCGTTGAGGAAGTTCTGTCCGAGCTTGGGTTTGGCAGCCATGGGACAGCTTTGATGGTAGATGAAGGGAGAAGGCTCGGCCGGATCGGTAAACCCGATTTGCAGATTAATTCCCGCTCCCTGCTAGCGTGGAATTGGCGAGCGGGAACAGCTTCGCAGGCGGAGGAAAGCGATGGAAATAAGCGCGGCGGGCCTCGATCTATTGAAACGGTCGGAGGGCTATCGCAATCACACCTATCTGGATGCGGCGGGAATTGCGACCATTGGCTATGGCCACCAGTTGTTGCCCAATGAGTTTTTTCCAAACGGCATCACGGAGGCGCACGCCGAGGAGATTCTCCTGAGCGATTTGCGCGGCGCTGAGCAGGCCGTCCAGCGCCTGGTCCGCGTCGCCCTCACCCAGGGGCAGTTCGACGCGCTGGTCGATTTCACCTTCAACGTGGGGGCGGGCAAGCTGGCCTCATCCGCGCTGCTCAAAGTGCTGAACGCTGGCAAGTACGACGCGGCCCGCAAACAGTTGCTGCGCTGGGACCACGTGGGATCGCAAGAGAGCGCCGGCCTGAAAGCTCGCCGCGAGGCCGAGTTTCAGCTCTGGGGCAAGGCCGGCGCACAGCGGCAAGCGGCTGTCTGACGGCCAAACCTCAGAAGCTTCCCGAGGCCATCTCCACCACCTCCAGCCGCTCGCCGGGCTTGAGGTTGCCCTTGCGCCGAAACCAGTCTTCCATGGCCGTCCTCAGCCGGTCGAGGGGTACGCGATTCCCGGCTTCGAGCACTCCGTCGGCGGCGGGCAGCGTATCGTCGAAGACCGCATCGTTGGTGAAGTTGCGCATGGCGAAGTTGTCGATCCAGCGGATGGGGCAGGGATGCGCCGCGCCGCTGGAATCGATTCGCTGGATGGAAAGCCGGCGCGCAAACATGCATTCACTCTAATGGATTTGCTGCCGCGCCCGCCTCGCGCCCCTCGGTTTGCTTACGATCCCCGCACTCCGCTCTGCTGCCCCCTCACGGCTTCGTCTCCGCCACCACCTTTGCGTCCTTACCCTGCTGGGTCTCCACATGGAAACGCTTGTAGTCGTAGTCGCGCTGGGTGATGTGCTCGTGGGTGCCTTTGAGCAGGAGGCGCATCTGCACAGTGACTTCGGCGCCTGAGGGGAGCCAGACCTCGCCGTTGACCTGGGCCTGGTCGAATTGGAAGTTGGAGCCTTTTTGCACGCTGGCCAGAAGGCCTCCGGCAACGTGGAAATTGTCGTAGAACGTCGCCTCCATATGAGCCACCTCACGGTCGGCCTCATCTACCCACACCGTGCCCTGGAGTTTCTTGGAAAGATCCTCGCTCAGACCGTGCGCCTTGAGGTCTTTGCGGCCCACAAAGTCGAAGACGATGGTGGACCGGCCGCGATAGATCTCCCGCCGCGGGTTGCGCACATCGACGATCTCCAGGATGTGGCGCGGGTTGATCTCCTGCCCCTCCTTGGAATGCTCCTGTTCCGGTTTCTGCGCCTTCTCCACGGCCTTGGTCACGCGCTCGGTCTCCTTGGCAAGGTCGTCGCCCTCCAGCGGCTTGCCGTCCTTCTTCACCAGGCGCGCGATCTGATGACCGTTGACGAAAAACACCTCCCACTCACGGCTCTCGGTCTTCGTCACGTGGCCGTTGCCGTCCAGGTCCTGGACCACCTGCGAGGTGCTGAAGGTGTAGTTCTCGCGCACCTTTTCAAGCTGCTTCTGGTGCTCGTCAACCTCGCTCATGAGTTGACGAATCTCCGGCAGGGGCGCATTGGCCGCCTGCTGGGCCTGCGCCAGCGGCGCGAGCACCGGCGGAAGAGCGAAACTGGCGAAGTAGAAAAAGCGTAGAAGACGCATGAATGCTAATCCTGGGGAATGAATTGAGTCCAATTGTGAGCCGGTATCAAACCGCCTCTGGTTGGACACGCAAGGCCGGGAAAGGTCGCGGACCCTGGAATGAATCGGCCCCGGCGCCTCATTCCACCCCCCGGTCATGCTATAACGGAAGCCTCGGCCGCATCCAAACCGGGAGGCGGCGCTCAACAGGGGCGGCGGGAGTGCGAATATCCCAGCCGGCCGCTCCCTAGGAGGAATACGGAATGTTCGAACTGCTGGTTCGATGGCTCTTGTCCGCTATAGCCCTGTTGCTTGTTCCCAAGATCGTGCCGGGCTTCCATGTTCATGGACTCATGCCCGCGCTGATCGCGTCGCTGGTCATCGGTCTGCTGAACGCGACGCTGGGCCTGTTCTTGAAGGTAATCACCTTCCCCCTCACCATCCTAACCTTCGGGGTTTTTCTGCTGGTTATCAACGCCCTGATGATCCTGTTGGCGTCAAGACTCGTCAGCGGCTTCCAGGTGCATGGGTTTGCTCCGGCATTCTGGGGCGGGGTGGTGCTGACCCTGCTGTCCTTTGTGATTCGCGCGCTCTTGAAGGAAGTGTAAGCCGCGCCGTCGAAGAGAGATGCGCTCTACTTCACCGGCGTGGCGGGCTGAGGTTGCCCTTGTTTGCGCCAGCGGATTTGCTGCGGCGAACCGGTTTCTGTGCGGCCTGCGCGGGAACCTTGCTCTCGACAGGCCGCGCCGTCGCCGGATGCGCCACCACCGGTCCATTGAGTGTCTGCGGCGTGCGTACAGCCCCGGCGCTGGAAAAGCCGCCTTGCGCCGGCCCGCGCGGCGCCAGAACGATAACCTTTGCCGGCTGCGGCCGCTGGACCCGCGAATAGACTCCCCATCCGCCGCCGGCAACCATGCACACAATCGCCGCCGCGGCCGCCGCGCGCATCCAGCCGCTCTCAGGCCTGAACGCAGCGGGCCAAGCCAGAATGCGGCCCTTGCGCGGCGCGGCAGCCAGTCCGGCGCGAACCCGCTCTTCCAGGCCCGTCGGCGCGGGAAGGCTGGCGATCAGCCGCAGCGTGGCTTCCGCCGAGCCGGGTTCACTACCGGAAACCGAATCGTTCGAGAAACTGTTCTGAGTAGGATCGTTCATCGCAAACTCCTTGTGTGCTGGAGCAGTCCGGCCATCAGGTTCCGCGCGCGAAAGAGCCGGCTGCGGACGCTGGACTCGCTGATCTCCAGCACCGAGGCGATCTCCACGCTGTTCAGCTCCTCGAAGGCTGAAAGCATCAGCACCTCGCGCTCCTTGGCCGGCAGCTTCTCCACGCACGCCAGCACATGCGCATGGTGCTGCGCCGCCGCGGCCATCTCCTCGGCGCTCAACCCATCCGACGGCAGCACCCGCGCCAGCTCTCCCACGTCGTCGGTCTCCGGCCTGGTCTTCGCGCGCCGCTTGCGGTCCAGCACGATATTCCACACGATGCGGATCAGCCACACCCGCCGGTCCCGCACCTCATCGAGCGTCTGGCGATGGCGCAGCACGCGCAGAAACGCCTCCTGCACGGCGTCTTCGGCATCAGCGGGGTTGCGCAGCACCGAGAAGGCCACGCGGTAGAGCGTCCCGGCGTACTGGCCCACCAGCGCCGCGAGCGTCTCTTCTGCCACCATCTGCCCAGCTTCGTCCCGCACAGCGCTCTCTGGAATCTCCATCCAACCTGAGAATACTGCCTGGCTGGCGCTCATAGATCACCAGACGCAGAAGGGCCCAAAAATGCTCATCCACGGCCGGGTGTTTCAGGTCTGATTACCAGAACAAAATATGGGTGCCCCAGGTCTCGCTTTTGAGACCTGGGATTTAGGATGCTACATCTAATTGAGCCATGTCATCCAGGTCGCGATACCGCTTTCTTCCTGGAAAACCAGGTGTTCCTGTGGAATCGTCGAGAAGAGCATGATGTACCTTCAGGTCGTCTTGACGCACGGTTCTGTCCGTCTCGTCAGGTTCTCCCTTCCGCCGCCACCGCCGTCTGCTTTGCCGAAGCCGTCAGATTGGGGTCGTCCGGAATAAATATCTGGAAGACGGTTCCCGAGCTCTTTCCCTGAGCTGCGGCGCGGCTGCGTACATGGACCAGCCCGCGGTGCTTGACGATGATTTCGTAACTCACCCACAGGCCCAGGCCGGTTCCCGTCAATTCCTTGGTGGTAAAGAATGCCTCGAAGACGCGCTCCCGCACCGCCGGCTCCATGCCCGCGCCGGTATCGGCCAGCGTAAAGCGAACTCCCGTCTGCGCGGGATCCCGCCAGTTCAGCGAACGCCGCGCGCGCACTCGCAGACGGCCGCCGCCGCTGGTGGCGTCGATGGCGTTGCCGACCAGATTGGCGAAGACCTGGCGCAGCTCCGCGGCAAAGCAGAACAGGTCCATCTCCGGGTCATACTCCCGTTGGACCTCTATGCCGAGAGCATTGAGCCGGGTCTGCGAGAGGCTGAGAACGGGGTCGAGCAGTTCAGACATTTTGGCGCGCGCGGGCAGCGTGGATTGGCGGTAGAAGCGCAGCGTCTGCTGGGTAATCCCGGCGATGCGCTGGGCCTCTTGCTCAGCCATTGCCACATAGTTCAGGGCCGGGTCCTCAAGCTGGCAGTAGTTGCGCAGCAGGAAGAGCAGGTTGGTGATGGCTTCGAGCGGATTGTTGATCTCGTGAGCGATGGAAGCAGCCAGACGGCCGGTCGCGGCCAGCTTTTCGGTCCTGCGCAGGGCTTCTTCGCTGCACTTGCGGTCCGTGGCGTCCAGCACGATGACGCCCACCCAACGCACCTGCTGCGGAGTGGTCCGCACCGGGTAGGCGCTGACCAACCAGGTCCACGGCCGGCTGGGTTTGCCGCTCAGCGCTGGATTGCTCAGTTCCAGGTCGCGCACCGGAGCCTCTTCGGCAAAGACTCGCTGCACCGCGTTCTCCAGCTCCCGGGCCACCGGCTGCGGCAACAACTCCGGCAGCGTCCGGCCCAGGTGACGGCTGAGCGGGACCCCGGTCATTCCAGCGAACATCTGGTTCACGCGCACAAACCGGCAGTTTTGGTCAAAGAAGGCCAGGCCGATGGGCGCGTTGGTTAGCATCGAGTCCAGCAGCGAAAACGTATCGTTGAGCCCCGACCGCTGCTCTTGAATGGAGGCGACCATGCGGTTGAAGGCCTCGATCAGATCGCCGATCTCGTTGTGCACGGTCACTGGCAGCGGAAAGTCGCCGCCGGTCTCCGGCGAAGTCATCAGAGCGCGCGTGCCGCGGTGCAGGATGGCCAACGGCCGGGAGATGGAGCCGGCCATCAGCAACACCAGCAACCCCGACGCCGCCATCCAAATGATCCCGAAGACGATGGCGCCGCGCAGAATCGTATCCCGCAGTTCCACATCCCAAGCCCGCTCCGTCTTCACCCAGGCAAAGCCGCGCAGGTCGCCGCCGGTGTGGATGGGCTTCACGCCCTCCCATTGATCGTTTCCCACGGCGAAGATTCGGGGCTCATCGCGTGAGGCAAGCGGAATCTGCGCGCGTTCCAATGGATCGAGGGTTCTCTGGTCCGCTTCTCCCTGGCTGACGAAGAGCACGTTGCCGTCCGGATCGGTGACCATGGCGAAGGCCACGCTGGGCGCCTCGCCCATCATCTTCACGGAAAGGCCCACCCAGCTGGGCCGTTGCTGAAGCAGGGCCTCCTGGGCCTGCAGCGCCACGGAATCGGTCTGGTTCACAAGGCGCTGGCGGGCGTGCTGGTAAGTTTCGCGCCCCTGCTGGCGAATCAGCAGCGCCGCAAAAAGCGCCAAGGAAAGCGCCTCCAGCAGCACCAGGCCTGCCAGCATCTGCCATCGAATCGTCCGCGGCCACCAGCGCATTCGCACGCCTTGAACCTCCGCTTCATCCGGCTTCCCGGTTTACCGGTTTCCTTGCGCAGCCGATTTCCCTCTCATCCCTTGGATTTGAGCGCCTTGGCGATCTGCAGCCCATGAAAGCGCCCGTTCTCAATGAAGATCTCATTGGTGCGCGCGCCGGCCACGATCACCCCCGCTAGGTGAATGCCCGGCACATTGCTCTCCAGCGTCTCCGCATCGCAAACCGGCAGCCTGTCTTCGCCCTTGAAGCGCACGCCCAGCCCCTCCAGAAAGTTGAAGTCGGGGTGGTAGCCGGTCATGGCGAAGACAAAATCGTTCTTGAGCGTCACGCGGCCTTCCGGCGTCTCCACCACCACCGCATCCGGCGCAATCTCCACCACCTGCGACCGGAAGTACGCCTTGATCTCTTCATTCTTGATGCGGTTTTCAATATCCGGCTTGATCCAGTACTTCACGTGCTGGTGCATCCCGGCGTCGCGATGCACAAGGGTGACCCGCGCGCCGCTCCGCCACAGCTCTAGCGCCGCAATGGCCGCTGAATTCTTGCCCCCGATCACCGTCACGTCCATGCCGAAGTAGGGGTGGGGATCGTTGTAGTAGTGATGCACCTTGCTCAGCTTCTCGCCGGGGATACCCAGGTAGTTGGGCAGGTCGTAGTAGCCGGTGGCGATGGCCAGCTTGCGCGCCGTGAGAGCGCCACGGCGGCCGAAGCGGTCCTCGGTGTGCACTGTGAAGGCGCCGTCCGAGCCCGTTACCCGCTCCACGCGATGGTACTGGCGCACGTCCAGCCGGTAGTAGGCCGCCACCCGCCGGTAGTACTGGAGCGCCTCGGTGCGCGTGGGCTTGGGGTTGGGACTGGGAAAGGGAATGCCGCCGATCTCCAGCAACTCCGACGTAGTGAAGAAGGTCATGTTCGCCGGGTAATGGAAGAGCGAGTTGCACAGGCAGCCCTTGTCCACCACAACCGGGCGAAGCTCCGCCTTCTGCGCCTCGATGGCGCAGGCCAGCCCAGTGGGCCCGGCGCCCACCACCAGTAGATCGAAGATCTCGTCCTGCGTTGCCGCGGCTTCCTGAGTAAGGCCGTTCATGGCTATAGCTTAGGGCATTGCGGGGGGAATCGGGGAAAGTCAGCCGTTTTCCGGCTCTAGGCGCCCGATTATGGTAGAATGGTAGACGTTTAGGGAAGAATGGTAGAACATGAGCGACGACGCCGGGCAAACCAACGTCTGTGAATCTGAGTTTCCTCGCAGGAAACCTGGACAGAGCATCTATGAATATCTGGAAGAGGTCAGCAATCTCACCGCACCACGAATGAAAGACGGCTTTTCGTGTGAAGAGATCATGGACGAGCTCTATGACACTGAAACGGGTTTACCGCAGTGACGTGTGCATTGTAGAAATCGTCGGAGGACAGGATGAGCCTGAACATCAAGAATCGGCAAACGAGCGAGTTGATCAGGAAACTGGCGGCCCTGAAGGGAGTGAGCCTGACGTATGCCGTCCAGCTAGCCGTTCAGAAGGAAATCGAGAGAGAACTAGCAGAGCGGCAGGCTACCGAACCCAAAGAGGGGTTGGCCGCCTGGTTGATGAGAATTAGCCGTGAAACCACACCAATGATGAATGACGGCAGGACTACCAAGGAGTTGTTTGACCAACTCTATGATGAGAGGACGGGTTTGCCTAAATGATCGTCGACTCATCCGCGCTTATAGCGATTATGCGAGGAGAACCCGATGCTGAGGCGCTGGCACAAGCAATAGAAGACGCGGATTCGCTGAGAGTCTCCGCCGGAACCTACCTGGAAGCGTTCATCGTTGCAGATGGCTATCGAAATCCGAAGCTCAGCGCCCGGCTGGAAGAAATCCTGCATCACCCGAGGTTTGTCATCGAACCGGTCACCGCCGCACAGGCCAAGATCGCCCGCCGGGCCTACCGCGACTACGGCAGAGGTAGCGGCCACCCGGCCAATCTGAACTTCGGCGACTGCCTCAGCTACGCCCTGGCCCGCGACAAACGCGAGCCGCTGCTTTACAAGGGCGACGATTTTGTGCATACGGACCTGAGGCCGGCAATCGTCCTCTGATTGTCGATGCGGCAGCTTGACCTGGATCAAGAGGGCCGATGTCTTCCCTTTGCCAAGCTACCGGGATGGCCCATGTACCATTTGGGCATGGTGCTGGTTGAGGTCAATTCGGTCTGGAAGAGCTATCCCCGCCGGACGGGGCTGCGGACGGAACTGCGGCACGCCGTCGAAGATGTGTCCTTGACCATCGAGAGCGGCGAAACGCTGGGACTGGTGGGCGAGTCGGGCTCGGGAAAGACCACGCTGGCCCGGATGATTCTGGGGCTGGCGGAGCCGAGCCGCGGCTGTGTGCGCGTGGACGGCACGGACGTGGCCCACGCCTCAGCGGGCGCGTTGCGCCGGCTGCGGCGCCAGATGCAGCCCGTCTTCCAGGACCCCTACGCCGCCCTGAATCCGCGCATGAACGTGTTCCAGATCGTGACCGAGCCGCTGCTGATTCACCGCTGGGAAGCCGGGATCAGGACGGACCGCGCCTCTCTGCGCCGGAAGGCGGTCGAGCTGCTGGGCGAGGTGGGCTTGGACGAGCCGGCGCTTGCACGGCATCCCCACGAGTTCTCCGGCGGGCAGCGGCAGCGCATCAACATTGCCCGCGCGCTGGCGCTCAGGCCCAAGCTGCTGATTCTGGACGAGCCGGTTTCGGCCCTGGATGTGAGCGTGGGAGCGCAGATCGTGAACCTGCTGCGGCGGCTGCAGCGCGAGCACGGGCTGACCTACCTGTTCATCTCCCACTCCATGCCGCTGGTGCGCTATTTGAGTACACGCATTGCGGTGATGGAGCGCGGACGGCTGGTGGAGATGGGCGAAGCCGTGGTATTGTGCGCCGACCCTCGCGAGGCGTATACGCGGCAACTGATTGCGGCCACGCCGGAGTTGCCCGCTGCCGCGGAAAGTCCAGCGGGATTGGCCTGATCGGCCGTGGCGGGTCTGCAAGATGGGATGTGGGATGTCAACGGCAACCCGCAGAGCCAACGGGCCGCTCCGGCCACGGCTTATCCCTCCGCTCCGACCCTTCATCCGCTTTTCCAGCCCCTCGTCGGGAACCGCGCGCTCTCTGGGCATCGTCCGGTCTACCGTTCAAGAAAAGCAAAAACACCGCCCAAGGAAAGGGAATGGCGAATGGAAGAAATCGTCAATGTCGAAGCAGTCAATCGCAGATTTCCGCTGGACACTATGCCAACTCACCACCCAGGCCACAGCTTTGTCAGCGCCCTCTCTGACGCCAGTCTGCGCGTCAACGCCGGCGAGTTTCTGGCCATTGCCGGCCCCAGCGGGAGCGGCAAGACCACCCTGCTGAACCTGATCGGCTGCATCGATCAACCAACCTCCGGGCGCATCCTGGTGGACGGAGTCGATACCTCCAAGCTCAAGCCGGCCGCCATGGCCACGCTGCGCCGCCAGAAGATCGGCTTCGTCTTTCAGACCTTCAACCTCATCCCAGTCTTCACGGCTGCCGAGAACGTCGAGTATCCACTGCTGATCCAGGGCATCGGCAGCCGCGAGCGCCGCCAGCGCGTGGCCGAGGCCCTGGACAGCGTCGGCCTCTCCGCCCGCGCCCGGCAACGCCCCGACCTGCTCTCCGGCGGCGAGCGTCAACGCGTCGCCGTGGCCCGCGCCATCGTGCATTGTCCCGCCCTGGTGCTGGCCGACGAGCCCACCGCCAACCTGGACACGCACAACGCCACCCAGCTCATCGACCTGATGCACGGTCTCAACCGCCGCCTCGGTCTCACCTTCATCTTCTCCACGCACGACGCGCGCCTACTGGAACATACCGAGCGCATCGTCCGCCTCTGCGACGGGCAGGTCGTCTCCGATAACTCGACCGAAGGAGTTAGCCGTGGCTAAGTTCTTGCTTCTTGCATTCAGAAACCTCTTCCGCAACAGCCGCCGCACCATGATGACTCTGTTCATGGTCGGCGGAGGCGTCGCCGGATTGCTGCTCGTGGGCGGCTTCTTTGCCCGCATGTTTTGGGGCCTGCGCGAACACACCATCAATAGCGGCCTCGGCCACATCCAGATCTTCACCGCCGATCACTTCAACCGCGACGAGGTTCGCGCCCTCGACACCGGCATCGATAACTGGCGTCAGGTGGCCGCATCCATCAAGACTGGCGGTCACGTGCGCGGCGTCGCTCCGCGCATCGAATTCTACGGCATGGTCTCCAATGGCGATAAGTCCTCAGTCTTCATGGGCACCGCCGTCGATCCCGTCGCCGAAAACAGCCTCGGCTTTTTCCCCACCACCTTTACTTCCGGCCGCGATCTCGACAGCAAATCCGGCGGCGAGGTCGAGGCGCTCATCGGAGCCGGCCTGGCCAAGTCGATGAACGTCAAGGTTGGCGATGGGTTGACGCTGCTGGCCATGACCTCCGACGGCGCTCTCAACGGCGTCGATGTCCAGATCGTGGGCATTGTAAACTCCGGCGTCGCTGAAATGGATGCGCGCTCTCTCCGCATCACCTTGTCCGCCGCGCAGCGCCTGCTGCAAAGCGATCGCGTTACCAACCTCGTCGTAGGATTGGACAAGACCGAGAACACCGACCAGGTCGCGGCCGAACTCGCTCCACGCCTGCGCGGCCTGCCACAGCAATTGGTCCTCAAGAAATGGATCGAACTGGCCACCTATTACAAGCAGGTCCGCTCCCTCTTCAGCACCGTCTTCGTCTTTCTGGGAGTGATCGTCTTCTTCATGGTTCTCATGTCCAGCGTGAACACACTGCTGATGACCATGTTTGAGCGAACCCGCGAGATAGGCACCATGCTGGCCATGGGCACGCCCCGCGCATGGATCGTGGCGTTGTTCATGGCCGAGGCCACGCTCACCGGCATCCTGGGCGCCCTCGTCGGCGTTCTGGCAGGCAATCTTCTCGGAGTTATCTTGAACCACGCCAACCTCCATCTCCCGCCGCCTCCGGGATTTACGGTCCCTATGTCCTTCCAGGTTCTCCACGTGCCCAGCCTGATGGTCGGCTCCTCGTTGCTGGTCATCGTCTCGCTGGCGCTGGCATCCATTCTCCCGGCGATCCGCGCATCCCGGTTGCAAATTGCGGAGGCACTCGCTCATGTGTAACATCGATCGCGTACTGCGCATCTACCTGCTGTTCTTTCTCGCCGGCTTTCTTCTCACATGCGCGCTGGTGTGCCGCGCCGCAACTCCGTCAGCGCCCGACGCCGAGGCTCTGCTCAAGCGCTCCGACATTTACCGCAACGGCTGGCCCTCGTATGTGCTGCGCGTCAAGATAACAAACTACGAAGCCGGCAAGGCGGACGAGGAGAAGCTCTACGAGGTCTCGCAGAAGGGCACCGAAAAAACCTACGTCGAGTTTATGAGTCCCCGCGAGAAGGGCCAGCACCTGCTCATGCTGGGCGACGACATGTGGGTCTATCTGCCCGACACCAGCCGCCCGGTGCGCATTACTCCCCTCGAACGGCTCTCCGGCGATGCCTCCAACGGCGACGTGGCCCGTACCAACTACGCCTCCGATTACACCCCCGTCTATCTGCGCGCCGAGAAGGTGGGCGCAGACGATTGCTACGTTCTCGATCTCGCCGCCAAGCGCAAGGGCGTAACTTACCAGCGCATTCTTTATTGGCTGCGAGTTCAGGACGCGCGCCCGGTCCGGGCCGAGTTCTATCTCACCTCGGGCAAGCACATCAAGTCCGCAACCTTCGACGAGTACGCTTCGTTCGGAGGCAAACTACAGCTTCGCCGCATGACTTTCTACGACGCAATCCGCCATAACTCCCATAGCGTGCTGGAATACTCCGGCATCTCCCCCCGCGATTTGCCCGACAAACTCTTCTACCAGGGCCGGACGGACCGCTTTTGAATGGCCGCCGTCGGCGCAACATCAATCCCACGAGACAACAAACAGCACGAAAGGAAACTGAGATGATGAGAACCTGCTTCCAATTCAAACGATCCGCCGTCTATTCCCTGCTCTGCTGCGCGATGCTTACAGCCTCCGCCGGATGGCTTGCGGCGCAGACGTTGCCCACCCCCACGCCCGCACCTGCAGCGGCGCCGGCGCCTACGGCAGCGTCCGCGCCGGTTGAAGCTACGTCCCTGCTCACCATCCGAATTACGGGAATTCGCAATGCGAAAGGGAAGATTGGCGTTGTTCTTTTTCGGGACGGAAAGGGATTCCCGTCGGACGTAACCTACGCCGTTGCGGCCAGACAAGGCGAGATAGACCCTCAAACCCTGACCGCCAAGGTTGTGTTCGAGAAGCTCCCGCAGGGAGTTTACGCCGCGGCCGTGCTCCACGATGAAAACCTGACTGGAAAGATGAAGTTCGACGCCCAGGGAATTCCGCAGGAAGGCTACGGCATCTCAAACAATCCCGACACGAGCCAGGGACCGCCTACTCCCGAGCAGGCAACCTTCAAGGTAAACCAACCGGAGACCGCGATCGACATCAAAATGGTCTATTGGCAATGAGTGAATGAGATAACCGGGAAAGGGAAGTTCTTCCCTAACCTGTCCAGCGAGCCCGTCCTTCCAAAATCCGGAACTGTTCGCTGTCGGACGGCTGGTCTCGATTCTGAACATTCTGGAGGAGTTTGGTATGGAACGTTGCAGACTTAAGCTAAGCGTGATCAACGGTTAGCCGATTGCGCGGTTTGGCCCCGGGATTGCATGCTCCATTTGGATACCAGTCCCTGAAGGAATCCAAAAATGAAATGCATTTGCTTCGCACTCACACATATCGCCGTTTCTCCTCTGCTCTGTTGCGCTCTGTTGATGACGCCCGCTGCCCGGCTTGCTGCACAGGCACAAGGGACGCCCACAACCACCTCCACGCAAGCTACGGCCACCCTCACGGTTCAAATCACGGGGCTGAGGAATGGCAAAGGAATTGTCAGCCTTACTCTGTACCGCGATTCAAAGCCCGTCGAGACGAGGAACGTTGCCATCGACGCCGGGACATTGAGCGCCAGAACCGAATTCGAGAAGATACCGCAAGGAGTCTACGCCGTCTATGTGTTCCACGATGAAAACATGAATGGCAAGTTGGACACGAACTTCATGAGAATGCCGTTGGAAGGCTATGGAATGTCCAACAATCCCAGGAAGAGAATGGGCAAGCCGGGATTCGACGAGACAAACTTCCCGGTAAATCAACCCGAGTGCTCAATCGAAATCAAGATGGTCTATTGGCAATGAGCGGCTGAGACGACCGGGAAAGGACTGGCAATGCTTGATGAGCAAAGAGGCGAGAATGGCTCGGCAAGGCCGTTCGCCCATTGTCATCATCCTCTGGACTCGGGCGGACGCGAACGGCTGCAATTGTGCACCCCTGTATCAACGATGGGTAGCCGCGCGCTCCTAAGGAGGGTCGAATGACTAACTCGAGATTGCTCGGTTACCTTTGCAATTGCTTCTGGCTCCTGTTGCCGATTCTGGCCTTCAACCCGATCTTCATGCGCCAACTTCCGCCTGCCTACCAAATGGTCATCTTCTGGAAGGATATTCCGAAGGCGATCGGTGTTTTCGAAAACCTTCTTCGCGCGCTTGTCATGATATTGCTTGTCTTGATGCGGCTGCGCGTTTCCACCCCGGGCCAAAAGCTTGGCCTCGGGCTCTACGTGACGGGCCTGCTGGTCTACTTCGCATCCTGGGGCGCTTTGATCGCGGCACCACAATCCGCGTGGAGCATAAGCGCGATCGGTTTTCTGGCTCCCGCCTACACGCCAATTCTCTGGTTGACCGGAATTGGCCTGATCGGCGATGGGCTTCAATTTCCGAGGGTTCCTTTCAAGCCATGGATGTATTGGACTGTCTCCGGGCTCTTTCTGTTGTTTCACAACCTGCACGCCTTCACGGTTTATTCCCGCGGCATTTGATGCCGGCTGTCGCGGTGACGAATTCTTCGGGTTTCCCAGGCCTTGGTTTTGATACCTGAGAAGCCTCAAACCTCAACCGAGTTCTTCAACCGTTTTGGCAAGGGAAGTTAGATTCAATGAAACATCGGCGACTCATCCCGGTAGCTATTTTCGCGGCCTGCTTGCAGTTGGCGGCCCAGGAGAATCCGGCCCAGGACAAATCAACTCAGGACAAGCCGAGCCAGGATAACCCGGCCCAGGACGCGTCTCCGCCCGCGCCCCGTTATGACTTCCGTTATTCCTTCGCCGCCATTAACGATGCAACATTCTATAGCAACCTTACTCCGCCGCTGCCGCCGCCGGCGAACCAGTTCCTAATCGCTCCTTCCGTCACCCTGTTTCAGAATCAGTTGCTCCTTGAGCCATCTTTCACGCTTCGCTATCGCTCTCGCTGGACGCTGGCTTCGAGCGTGGTGGGCCTGGCCGAAACCTTTCGCGGGCTCTCCGCGGCGGATTTCGATCTTCCGCCGGGCAACACCGCCGCGGCGGCAGCGCTTGACGCCGCGCTTGAGCCGTATACCGGCACGCGCACCCAGTTGCGCGTCAAGGAGACTTATACCGGCCTCTCCGCTGGAGACTTCGATTTCATGCTGGGCCGTCGAATCGTGCGCTGGGGAACCGGCTACGCCTTCAGCCCGGCCGGTGTGCTCGACCCGCCCCGCGATCCCACCAATCCCACCGACCGGCTCAACCTTTATGAAGGCCGCGACATGGTCAAGGCCGACTATGTTCACGGACCGCACGCCTTCACCCTGGCCTGGTCCAGCGCCGCGCTCGCCCCCGCCTCGGCCAACCTGCACGACACCACCGCCTTCCGGTATAACGTTCTGGTGCATGGATTCGACACAGCTTTGATTGCCGGCGACGACCGCGGCGGAGATTCCTTTGGCGGTCTCACCTTCACCCGTGTTCTTGGCCAGGCCTGGGAGTTGCACGGCGAGGCCGCCTGGCGCGAACATGAAGCGGTGCTTCTCGGCACTAAATACACCACCCGCTCCGGAGTTACCTTCATCGGCGAGTTCTATACTCCGCCGAACATACCCTACTATCGAGATATGACTGTCTCCCCTCTCGCCGGGAGGCAGAGTTACGCGTTTTTCACGGCCTACAAGAATCGCCTCCGGGAGCTGCCCGGCTGGAAGCAATGGGACCTGTCCGCCGCGGTGGTCGCCAATCTCAACGACCACAGTTACATCGCCATCTTCGACGCCAATCGAAGGTTCGGCAAGCACTTTTCTTCCTATCTGCACCTGGAGATTCCAGCAGGCAGCAGCACGTCGGATTACGGCGCCACGCCTTACACCACAGCCACTTCGGCAGGAGTCCGATTTCAACTATGACACCAGTAGCCAATTCGGCCACGACCGATCTCTGCGCGAAGCCCGAGCCGGACAAAAGCTTCACCTCCATGCTGTTCCGAATCCTATTGGTGATTTGCGCAGTTACGCTGATCGTCGTTGCGCTCTTACTCTCTCTGGGAGTTATGCGCCTGTCTCAGACCGGGATCACCATCGTGACTGCCTTCGTCTATTCCGTGACCATAGCCATGCCTTCGGCGTTTCTTCTTCACTGGCTTGGCCATCGCTTTACCGACAAATATCCCCGCCTGATCGTTCTCATGCAGGCGCTGGCTCTGGTATGCACGGCTACCATCGGATGCCTTGCCGCCGGCCTCCTTCTGCAGATCTTCGGAGTTGTTCCGCGCGACTATTATTGGTTCCGATTCCGGGCGGACTTTCCTTTCTCTGTCGTCATCACTCTGGTGGTCGGGCTTGCCATGACGGCCTATCACACGCTTCTCTACAAGCTCCAGGCTGCAACCATCGAGCTGCGCACAAAGCAGGTCGAGCAGGAGCGCGCCTACAAACTACTCGCCGAAGCCCGCCTCTCCGCGCTCGAATCCCGCATTCACCCGCACTTTCTTTTCAATACCCTCAACTCGATCGCAGCGCTCATTCCGAGCAACCCGCGGCTCGCCGAAGATACCGTCGGCAAACTCGCCTCCCTGCTCCGCTTCTCGCTGAACGCCAACCAGAGCGGCCTGGTTCCGCTCAGCCAGGAACTCAAAGTGGTGCGCGACTATCTGGAGATCGAAAAGACCCGTTTCGGGGCCCGTCTGAGTTATGAGATCGCAATTCCCGAAGCCCTTCAAGACGTGAAAGTACCCCCGCTGGCTCTGCAATCCCTGGTCGAGAATGCGGTCAAGCACGTGGTTGCGCAGCGTACCCAGGGAAGCGCAATCCAAATTGCCGCATCGAAGGACTCCAATTGCATCCGGCTGGAAGTGCTCGACGACGGACCAGGCTTCTCGCTCGATGCCATCGCGCCGGAGCACGGCCTCGGCAATCTCATCGCGCGACTGGAGCTTATCTTCGGCGGCGCGGGCCACCTGGAAGTAACTCGCGAAAACGGAAAGACGGCCGTTCGCCTGTCTTTCCCCGCATAATGGAAATGCCGATGGAAACCGCCCCGCTTCGCGCCTATCTCGTCGATGACGAACCGCTCGCAATCGAGCGCCTGCAGCGGCTGCTGGCCAACTTCGACGGCCTGCGCATCGTTGGCAGCGCCACCGATCCCGCGGCGGCGCTCGACTACCTGAACAATCTGAACAAGCTGAACAAGGAATCCATCGATGTCCTCTTCCTCGATATTCAAATGCCGGTCCTGAACGGCTTCGACCTGCTCACCCGCCTCCGCGAACAGCCCTTCGTCATCTTCACCACAGCCTATGACGAGTATGCGTTGCGAGCCTTCGAGGTCAACTCCATCGACTATCTCGTCAAGCCCATCGAGCCCGAGCAGTTGGCGCGCGCGCTCAAGAAGCTCGACCGGCTTCGCCCGCCGGCCAAGTTGGACTGGCAGCAGAACCCGGCGCTGCCCGCCCTGCTCAAGGAACTGGCCGCATCGTTGCGCGGAGAGCGGGCCGGCTATCCGCGCCGCATCGCCTCGCGCGTGGGCGAGCGCATCGCATTTCTGGAGCTGGATGCCGTAACTCATTTTGTAGCCCAGGACAAACTCACCTACGCTGTGGTGAATGGGCGCCGGCACTGCGTCGATCAGACGATCGCCGAACTCGAGCGGCGGCTCGATCCGGCAAAGTTTCTGCGCGTCCACCGCTCCGCGCTGGTGAATGTGGACTGGATTCACGAGGTAAACTCCTGGTTTGCCGGCAAGGTCATCCTCTCCCTCAAGGATGCCCAGCACACGCAGATTTCTGTCGCCCGCGATCGCGTCCACTCTCTGAAATCGCGCTTGGGAATCTAGGAGAGCCGAGCAGAGGCCGGCGGGACGCAGGCGCTGGAAGGTGGCTGCGCGCAAGGCACGCAGGGGGCGCCGACAACGTTGACCGGCCAGCACTCGGCGGCCATCGCCCTCCAATCATCGGTCAATGCCTGCCCGCCCTGTGCGGCCTGTCACAGGACGTTCACACGCCGCCTGTGATAGCATCCGCTTTTCAGCGATAGACGCTTGGCGGATTCGTTCTACCTTCATCTGCACGGCGCCGGTCCGAGACCCTCTTCAATGGACGAGGCAGACGGCAGACCCGGACATGTGGTCCGACAATCCGGCCACCTGGACGCCCTCTTGGACGTTCCCGTGTTTTTTATGCGCTCGCCTGATCCGATCACCCAAGTCCAGGAAAATTCCCGCAAAATTCAAGGAGAAACTCAATGAAAACCTACCAGGGAAGTGAGATTCGCAACGTAGCTGTAGTGGGGCATGCGCACAGCGGCAAAACCACTTTGATTGCCGCTCTGCTGCATGCCGCCAAGATGACCCCAACCCAGGGCCGCGTCGACGACGGCACTGCGGTAACCGCCTATGACGAGGAAGAGGTAGCCCGCGGCGCAACCATGCAGAACGCCGTGGCCTTTGCCGAGTGGCAAGGCGTCAAGATCAACCTGGTCGACACGCCCGGCTTTCATATGTTCAGTCACGAGGCCCGCGCCGCCCTGCTTCCCGTTGAAGCCGCCGTGGTCCTGGTCAATGCCCAGAACGGCGTCGAGGCTATCACCGAGCGCGTGTGGAGGTACGCCGCCGAGGCCAAGGTCCCCCGCATCGTGGTCGTCAACCAGATGGACCATCCCAAGGCCGGCGGCGGCAGCGGACTGAGCGCCCTGGCCGAGGACCTCGTCGATCGCTGGGGCCGCAGCTGTGTTCTTGTCCAGTTGCCTATCTCGGATGCCGAGGGCTTTCACGGCGTGGTGGATCTGGTGACCATGGAAGCCTTCCAGTACGCGCCCGGCGGCGATGGCCGCGGCAAGTCCGCCCAGATTCCCAACAGCCTGGCCGCCGAGGCCAAGACCCGGCATGAAGCTCTGGTCGAGCTGGTGGCCGAGGGCAGAGACGAGTTGATGGAGGAGTACTTCGAGACCGGCACACTCACCGCGGAGCACCTTACCGCCGCGCTGCACGATGCCGTACGCGATGGCCTCATCTTCCCGGTGCTCTTTACGAGCGGCCAGGCCAACATGGCCGCCGATCGCCTGCTGGACTTCATCAAGTCCAACGCCCCCTCGCCCGTCGAGCGCGCTCCCATCGCTGTCCATGCCCCATCGTATGAAGCCGCGCCAGCCAGCCCGGACGCGGAGCTTGATGCGGAGGCCGTCACCGCGGTCCGCAAAGTGGACGACAGCGAACCGGCGGCACTGGTGGTCTTCAAGACCATGACCGACCCCTTCGCCGGGCGCATCAGCTTCTTCAAAGTGGTCAGCGGCGTCGTCAAGAACGACGCCACGGTCGAAAACTACACGCGCCGCAGCCAGGAGCGGCTGTCGCATCTGAGCGTGATGCAGGGCCGCAAGGCCGTCGAGGTCCCCGAGCTGCACGCCGGCGATCTGGGCGCAGTGGCCAAGCTGCGCGACACCCTTACCGGTGACACGCTGGGCCAGAAGGGCGCGGAGATTCAGGTCGATCTGGCTCCGCTGCCCGAGCCGGCCATGACCTACGCCATCGAGCCCAAGAGCCGCGCCGACGAGGACAAGCTCGCGCCCGCCATACACAAGCTCATGGAGGAGGACCTGCTCATCCGCTTCTTCCGCGACCCGCAGACCAACGAGTTCCTCATCGCCGGCGCCGGCCAGCCGCACATCGAGGCCATCGTCAGCCGGCTCAAGAAGCGCTACCACGCCGAGGTCACGCTGAAGGCGCCCAAGGTGCCCTATCGCGAGACCATTCGCGGCCGCGCCGAGGCCCAGGGACGCCACAAGAAGCAGACCGGCGGCCACGGCCAGTTCGGCGACTGCAAGATTCGCATGGAGCCATTGCCGCGCGGCACCGGCTTCGAATTCGGCAACGAGATCTTCGGCGGCGCCATTCCCCGCAACTACGTGCCCGCGGTCGAGAAGGGCATCGTCGAGTCGGCGGCGCGCGGGTATCTCGCCGGCTACCCGGTGGTGGACTTCAAGGCTACGGTCTACGACGGCAGCTACCACGAAGTGGATTCCAACGAGCTGTCCTTCAAGATGGCCGGCCGCATCGCCTTCCGCAAGTGCATGGAGCAGTGCAAGCCCTGCCTGCTCGAACCCATCATGAAGGTCGAGATCGAGGCGCCGGACGAGTTTGCCGGAACCCTGATGGGCGACCTCAACTCGCGCCGCGGCCGCGTGCAGGGCATGGAATCCAAGGGCCGTACGACGGTCATCAACGCCGAGGTTCCCATGGCCGAGATGCTGACTTACGGTACGCTGCTAACGTCGATGACACAAGGTAAGGGCAGTTACCGCATGGAGATGGACCACTACGACATCGTCCCGCAGTTGGTAGCCGAAAAGATCCTTGCCAACGCCAAGCGGCCGGTAGAGGAAGAGGAGGAGTAGCACCTGCGGTGCGGCCAGCCGCTCGCTTTCCGCTCGCAAGAGGTCCGTGGTCTCCCAGGTCTCAAAACACCGAGACCTGGGGTCCCCGGCTCATTTAGGTGAAGAAAAGGAAGTAGACTTCATGCTCGATATCCACCAAATCATTCCTGATCCTGACGAATTGCTAGCACTTGACGTTTCACAGGCGGCTCAAGTCCTACTACGGCATTTGGACTCGTACCCGGACGCAAGCAGTTTTGGCGTGCGCAAGTCCACTTTCTTCGGCCCTCGCGCAAATCCAGCATTTGCGTATTCACGCGCTGATTCAAGGGCTGGGAAATATACCGACAAAATAACTGAGCTTCTTAAGAAGGCCTGGGAATGGTTGTTAAATGAGAACTACCTTGTCTCTTTATCAGGCTCTACTTCTTCCGAACCTGTACGTGTGAGCCGAAAAGGCCGGGAAGCGCTGAAACAGTGGGGTTTTGACCGGCATCGGCTGAATAGTTTTCTACGGAATTCAATGTTGCATCCAACTATCGCAAAGGATGCCCTATCAGCGATAAACGATGGGCGGAATGACATTGCCGTTTTCACTGTGTATCGCGCACTCGAAAATAATGTGCGCGAAGTTTGCGGGTTTGAGCAGGAGGAAATTGGGGTTCCGCTGATGCGGAAGACATTCAATCCGAATGGCGGACCATTGAAGGACTCCCGCCTTGTAGCAGGCGAGCAAGAGGCAATGGCGAACATATTTGCTGGGGCGATAGGATCATTCAAGAACCCCACAAGTCACCGACTAAACGCGTTCGATTGTTTCGAGGAGGCAGTTGCGTTAGTGCTTTTTGGAAATTATCTGCTGAACCAAGTCGATGAGCTTGCACTTGCGAACGGATTAAATCGCCGTCGGACCCGACGCCCGCGGCTTCGATCGAAATCTCCGGGTCGAGGCGGGCGGATGGCCCACCCTTGATCCACCCACGATGGCCGGGTGCCCCATCCTTTCGGCGGGTGGCGCAGGTCCCAATCATGCAACAAATCCAATAAGGGTGCCCCAGGTCCGGATTCTCGGACCTGGGATTCCGATCAGAACTCCACCTCATGCTCCAATTCATTTCATCGAATGGAGCGTGTGATAGAAATGCAGAACGGAGAATTGAATTGAATACATCCCAGTCACCACTCGCTGCGCATCATGAATTTCGAATCAAGTGGCAAAAACAATTTATATACCTGACGGCTGGATTAGCGATATTTGCTATTGCCTTTCTCTTCTTCGATGAAAGGCTGATTCCATTTGATCGACATATAGCTCATGGTTTAACGAGTCTCATCATGGTGACTTTCTCTTATGTGGGGACGCTTGTTCTTCTTAGGGCATTCCCGGGCCGGTTGATCATCGACGGAACCCGCATCGAAATTCGTAGGCGTTTTCGCCGTCACTCTGCTGACCAAAGTGAGATCGAAGGCAAGTACACCGTTACCAGCGAATACGGGAGTTTTACGGTTCTGCGCCTATACGACAAACGGAGAACTATATCGATTCCTAAATCTATTGAGGTGGATGACAACTTTTGCTCTTGGCGCGAACAATTGCCAAACCTGGACGAGAAAAGGCGGGTGGCTAACCCTTAATTCGCTCATGAAGAATGGGCGCTCCATCCTTTCGCGAACTTGGCGAAAGGGTGGGAGGCCCTCGGCTTCGCCATCCCGACCGCCAGTCTCCCTTTTCCTAGCCAGCGAGGGCCCAGGTCCCACTTTTGGAGCCTGGGAAACCACAACCTTGCCAAAGTCGAACGAGCGTCTGCCCCACCGCAAGTGGTCAGCTAGCCAGCGCCTCCACCACCGCCTCCGGATGGCGCGCAATCACCGTCAGATAGGCGCGGGCGGCGCGGTCCGGACGCCGGCGGCCTTGTTCCCAATCCTGCAAGGCGCGCGGGTCGAGGGCAAACCGCCGCGCAAACTCCGTCCAGCTAAGTCCGGTGCCCGCCCGCACGGCCCGCACATCCACGTCCAGCGGGAGCGGATACTGATGCACCGCCCCGGCTCCGCGTTGCCTAGGGCGATTCCAGCAGCCTCGCGCATGGCCTCGACAAGCTCGCCTGCTACGTTCTTCCGCTTCATGGCCTGATCCTCCGCGCCTTTGCGGCCGCCTTTGACGCTGGTTCGTTATCGGCAATCCAGCTCTATGCACTTTATCGGCATCCGTCGTGTTTCCCGTCTTTGCAGATTATTTCCCGCATCCTGCGAACCTGAAGCCGGCATCTTCAAACCGTCAGGAATCTGCCCGGTCCGTACGCAGGAAGCACTCCCCCTTCTACACCACGGGGTATACCGCGAGGCTCTGGAGAAGTGAGCTTTATAGCATTATCAGGAAAATATCGCTGTTTATTTGGATACAGTAATCCTGAAAACGCTATGAAATGCCATAGGAATGAAGCTCAGCCATGGGAAGGTTCTTATTCGGCGTGGAAGATGACGTCGAAGAGCAGCAGACTGGCGGTGGTGAAGATGATGTCGTAGCCGAGCAGCAGCTTGATCCAGAGGGTGGGGTCGCTTTCGCCGGTGAGGATCGCGGTGGTGGCCTGCACCATGGCCAGCAAAGCCGGAATGAAGATGGGAAAGAGAATGAGCGAAAGCAGCAGCTCGCGGTTGCGGCTGCGGATGGAGAGCGCGGCAAAGAAGATGCCGTTGGCCACCAGCGCCCAGGTGCCCAGCGGCAGGACCAGCAGCAAGAGCCAGGCCTGGCCCTCGATGTGAAGGTTATAGAAAACCAGAAAAACCGGCGCCAGTATCGCCTGGACGATGGAGACGAAGAGGAAGTTCACGATCGCCTTGGCCAGGTAGAGTTCTGCACCTGGAGCAGGGACCATGCGCTGGGCATCGAGAACCTGGTGGCGGATCTCGCGCGCCCAGGCCTGGTTGAGGGCGCTGACCGAGGCGAACATGGTGGCCACGCAGAGGACGCCGCCGGCGATCTGCTGCGAGAAGGCCCCGCGCGGATCGAAGGTGATCGAGAACAGCACCACCACCAGGCCCGAAAAGAAGAGCATGGAGATGATCGCGTCCAGCGAGCGCCACTCGATGCGCAGGTCTTTGGCGAGATGGGACCAGAGGGCGCGGGTCATCCGGCGTGGCCCTCCGAGTCTGACTTTGTGCTTTCCCAGGTCTCTCCGCCGCGGCGGACGAGACCTGGGGCACCCGAGGTTTTTTTGATGTCTTTGGTGATGTCGGCGGTTTGGGCCTCGGCGGCGCGCAGGTAATCATCGGGCGAGAGGACGATCTGGACGCCGCGCGCGCCGGCGGAGACGCTGATGCGGTCGAATAGGATCGCGGTTTCATCGACGAAGACGGGATAGGCTTTTTTTGCGCCGAAGACGGTGACGCCGCCGCGGATGTAGCCGGTGAGGGGCTGAACGTCTTTGAGGGAGACCATCTCAGTTTTGCGCAGGCCGGCGGCGCGGGCCAGTTTCTTGAAGTCCAGTTCGGCGTCGCCGGGAACCACCGCAAAAAGATAAACGCCTGGGCCGCCGGTGGTGAGCAGCGTCTTGAAGACCTGCTCCGCGGGCATATCGATCTTCTTGGCGACGGTGAGCGCGGAGAGATCGTTGGGATCGACCTCGTACTCGCGCACTTCAAACGCGATGCCGAGGGATTCGAGAATGCGCGCGCCGTTGGTCTTCATTGTGTCGGCCTTCCCGGTTCACCACCCCAGCGACCAGAACCTGTCGCCGGGGACCCCGGCTCCATGGAAGCCACTCTGCCGGCGTGGAGGGTGAGCACCCAATCGGCGATGGGCGCGGCCAGCTCTCGCTGGTGGGTGGTCAGCACAATCGTCCGGCTGCCGTGGCGGAAGCCGGCTAGCAACTCGACCATCTGCCGGGCGGATTCGATGTCCATGTTGGAGAACGGCTCGTCGAGCAGCAGCAGCTCGGGGGTGGGCAGCAGCACGCGGGCCAGCGAGGTGCGCTGCCTCATGCCCTGCGAGTACTGGCCCAGGGTGCGGGTCAGCTCGGGGTCCAGGCCCACCCGGCCGAGAGCCTCGGCCGGCGTCAGGCACGGCCGGCCACGATACAGGCTGGCGAAGTAGCGCAGGTTCTCCTCGGCGGTCAGCTCGTCGTAGAGCATGGCAGCGTGCGCCATGTAGCCGATGCGGGCGCGGGCGGCGTCGGCCTGGGGTTCAAGATCGCCGAAGACCTTGACTGTGCCCAGGCTGGGACGCAGCAGCCCGGCCAGGATGCGCAGCAGCGTGGATTTGCCCGCGCCGTTCTCGCCGATGACGACGTAGCAGCGGCCGGGCTCGAGATCGACCGTAATCTGGCGCAGCGCCGCAAAGGAGCCGAAGAGCTTGGAGACGCCGTCGAGCCGGGCGCAGAGCGTAGGGTCGTCTGTGGCGGGAACGGAACTGGTCGCTGTGTCAGGGTGCATTTGTGACGGTCGGTTGCGAAGTGGATTTCTTCTGGCGTCGGTTCAGGTAGAGCGCCACTGGAAATGGAGCGACAAGCAGCACCCAAAATGGAGAGGCTGAAAGGAAAAAAAGATTATTCCACCAAGTTTTACGGAGGAATTCTATTCCGAGCACAATCAATGGAACAACGAGCGCAATCATAAGGCATCTGAAGAAGATACGCCGAACCTGGCGATGCCCGCGTCGGGCCAACTCGTCATAACCAGCAAAACCCATGGAACAAGCAACAATCTGAAATGCCACCACGGTGAAATCATGAATACTGATACTTTTGAGTAGCCCAACCCATAAATTAAACAGACAAAATGCAATTCCCATCGCTGAAAGCACGAGAACCGAAATCAGAAAATTCTTCCAAATCATAGAGTCTCCTTGCACGCACAGTCCTAGCTGGCCGGCTTGGACTGCGCTTGTTGTTGCATCAGGATACATCGGCACTCGTCGTTTGCGATGTGGATTTCTTCTGTTTTCGATTCAGGTAGAGCGAAAGCGGAAATATGGCCACAAGTAACACAAAAAGTGGAATGAAAGAATACGCACCTGGAATGTTCCACCCAGAGACATTCCGGACCAGGCGGTTAGGTGTGAAGCCTGGGATGCAAATAATGAGGAACAAAACGGTGAGGCAAAGATTCAACCAACGCTTAACTTTCCGGTGTCCGCCTCGATCCAAATTCACCATACCGACAGAGCCCAGGATCAACGCGATATTCAAAACGGCAATCATAACGAGGAACCGAGAACCGAAGTGCCAGTCCCCACTAATCCAATGATACACACCGAATGCTGCGAGTAACGAAACCAAACTAGCTGCTAGAACGATTGTTAGAGTTCTTTTCCAGTACATCGTAGCTCCCTGATGGTACATTCCTAGCTGGCCGGCTTGGACGGAGGAACAGCAGCGGCGCGAGGGCTAGCGTTGGGCGCGGCAGCCGGTTGCGCCGGAGCAGTTCCGGGTTGCCCGCCGGGCGTTGCCGGCGCGTACTTGCTGGCGCACTTAGCCTGGAGCACGGTGGCGTGGAAGACGCCGTCGCGTCCGTATGTGCCCTCAGCCACGGCCTGGGCGTCGTCCTTGAAGGTGTCGGGAGGCGGCTCGGAGCCTTTATAGACGATCTTCAGCACGCGGCCTCCAGCGGCCTTCGGCGAATGGCTCTCGAACTCGTTGATCTCGAAGGTGGCGTTGGGGCCGTCGCGCACAATCGAGCCGGGCAGGACGAAGCCATCGACGCGCAAGTGTCTCGTATAGGCCTTGTCGCCCATGCTGGCAAGCTCGGAGATGTGGAGGTTGTACTGCTTGGAGTCGCCATAGCCGGACCAGGCCAGCCAGCCGATGGTGCCGACAATAATGGCAACCGCGATTCCGATGCGCAACGTATTGGGGGAAGTCTTCATAATCACCCTCTAACGATACGAGTCCAGAGGCCCAGGGTCAACCATACACGGATGGAGACCGGGGCCGAGGCGGCCGATTCTTTCGGAAACGAATGAAGGGTACTGAAGGGTACGGGCTTCAATCGGTACTTTAGTTGCAGTGGAACCGGGCTAGGCTCTACAAGTTACAGAGAAAGCCCTCGTTACCGGATCGTTTGACTTTTCGGGCGGCGTTCTTCGCAGTTGGGACTGTTAGGCCGTTGAAGCGCCCCATGTCTCGCACTAGATATCGGGGCAAGCGGGAATGCGACCACGCCGCAATACCCTGTTCCCTAGTCCCTGGTCCCTAATCCTTGGCGCCCGACCCCTGTTCCAGCACCGCCGCCGCCATCCGGTTCAGCGGTGTCTCGATCCCGTGCTTCTCGCCCAGCCGCACAATCACCCCATTGCGCGCGTCGATCTCCATCGGCCTGCCCGCCAGCCGGTCCGCAAGCATGGAGTTGATCGAATCTCTCGGCTGCGCACGATACCCGTCCAGCACCTGCTGCGGGACGGTGTCGTCCAGCCGCGCGCCCTCCGCGCGTCCCACCGCCGCGCACTCTCGCACCATCTCCAGCGCCACCCGTCCCAGCGCGGCATCCTGGAGCACCCCAGCCGGCTTCATGGTCAGCGCGTTCAGCGCTCCCGGCGCGTTGATGCACAACTTCCGCCACGCCGCCGTCTTGAAGTCTTCCGTCAGCTCAAGCTCCGCACCGCTCCCCCGGAACAACTCCGCGAACTCGCGTCCCAGCGGACTCGCTTCCACCTTCATCCGCGCCACTCCGCGCTGCGCGACCGTTCCATCCGCCTGCCGTTCCACAGGGCAATCGATCACCACCGGCACAATCCGTTCCGCCGCCACATAGGGCGCGAACCGCTCCCGATGTTCTACCCCGTTCTGCACCACGGCCACTGGCGTTCCATCCGCCGCCAACCCCCGCAGCCAGGCCCCGGCGCCCGCCGCGTCATAGGTCTTGGTCGCCACCAGCACCCAGTCCACCGCCTCGGCCCGCGCCGCGTCGATCAGGTTCCGGGCCCTCACCCGCACCACTCCTTCGGGCGTCTTCACCGTCAGCTCCTCCAGCGCCCGCCGCGTGCACAACGTAATCTCATAGCGTCCAGCCGTCTCCAGCAGCGCCGCCAGCACCCCGCCGATCGCCCCCACCCCCACCACAGCTACTCGCGCCATTCCCGACCCCCTCCCTCCATCGATACAATCCCAAAATACACGTTCCGCCCGCTGCTCCACGATTCCCAAGCCGCGGGCCGCACGCGCTGTCACGGCAATAATCCCCTCGCCGCTGATACAATTTCGGGCATGGAAACCATCCAGTACAATCTCCCGCAATCCTCCATCCCCCAAGCCTGGTACAACATCGCCGCCGACCTGCCCAAGCCCATGGCGCCGCCGTTGCATCCCGGCACGCTCCAACCCATCGGCCCCGCCGACCTGGCCCCGCTCTTTCCCATGGCCCTGATTCTTCAGGAAGTCAGTACAGAGCGGGAGATTGAGATTCCCGGTGAGGTGCGCCAGATTTACGCCCAGTGGCGTCCCGCGCCGCTCTATCGCGCCCGCCGCCTGGAGCAGGCCCTGGATACGCCTGCCCGTATCTACTACAAATACGAGGGAGTCAGTCCCGCCGGCTCGCACAAGCCCAACACCGCCGTCGCCCAGGCCTACTACAACAAAGAGGAGGGCACTAAGCGGCTTTCCACTGAGACTGGAGCCGGCCAGTGGGGCTCGGCTTTGGCCATGGCCTGCGCCTTTTTCGGCCTGGAATGCAAGGTCTACATGGTGCGCGTGAGCTATGACCAGAAGCCCTACCGCCGAGCCATGATGGAGACCTTCGGCGCCAGCGTCACCCCCAGCCCCAGCAACGAGACGGAGTCGGGCCGCGCCATTCTCGCCCAGCATCCGGACTCCAACGGTTCTCTCGGAATCGCAATCTCTGAGGCCGTGGAGGTGGCTGCGAAAGACCCCAACACCAAGTACGCGCTGGGCAGCGTATTGAATCACGTGCTCCTGCACCAGACCGTCATCGGCCTGGAAGCCATTGAGCAGATGGCGCTGGCCGGCGACGATCCGGACGTTGTGATTGCCTGCGCGGGCGGCGGATCGAACTTTGCCGGCCTCGCGATGCCTTACGTGGGCCGCAAGATCAAGGGCCAGAGCCAGGCGCGCATCGTAGCCGTGGAACCGGCCGCATGCCCCAGCCTCACCAAGGGCAGATTCACCTACGACTTTGGCGATACCGGCCATCTGACCCCGCTGGTCAAGATGCACACGCTTGGCAGCACCTTCATGCCTCCGGGCATTCATGCGGGCGGGCTGCGCTACCACGGCATGGGGCCGCTGGTCTCGCATGTGATGGACCTGGGATTGATTGAAGCTACCTCGGTTCAACAGCTCGACGCCTTCGCCGCCGGGGTTCAATTTGCCCGCGCCGAGGGCATCATTCCTGCGCCGGAATCCAACCACGCCATCGCCGCCGCCCTCCGCGAAGCCCTCACTGCCAAGGAAGAAGGCAAGGGAAAGACGATTCTCTTCGGCCTCAGCGGCCACGGGCACTTCGACATGCAGTCCTACATCGCTTACCAAGCCGGCAAGCTGGAGAACTACGACTATCCGGCCGAGGAGATCGCCATGGCCCTCGCCGGGCTGCCGGTGGTGGGTTGAACCCGAACGCGAGGGAACGGGAAAAGGGGCAATCCCAGGTCTGATCCGCCGCGGCGGACCAGACCTGGGGCGCCCGGCGCCCGGCATCTGGGGAGATAGTATAATCCTTGCGCCCCCGGTTAAGGAGATTTTATGATCCTGTTGAAAATGCACCTCACTTTCGCCCGGCGAACAATTGCCGCCAGCATATTCGTGGGCTTTTTCGTACTCGGGTTACCGCCGGCCAGCAGCGGGCAAGCTGACAACGTCAGCGATCTTATCAACCAGCTTAAGAATTCCGATTCTGACGGACGAGAGAACGCGGCCAAGGCACTAGACGGGATCGATGACCCGCGTGCAGCCCGACCCCTTATCGCAGCATTGCAGGACAAGGATTTTTACGTCCGGAGGTTCGCAGCTAAGGCTTTGGGCGATATCAAATACCACAGCGCGGTTGAGCCCCTGATCGCCGCACTGAGTGATTTTGATTGGGGTGTCCGATTGTCTGCCGCGGAAGCGTTGGGCAAAATCCAAGACCCCCGTGCGATCCAGCCACTCAGGTTCGCATTGAAAGACAGTGACTCTGACGTCCGACAGGGAGCAGCCGACGCCTTAGGAAAGCTTTCCTTTGCGTCCGGGTCCTCAGGTGGATTCAGCGGCAATGTGCCGCACGCGACTTCGACCACTTCAACGGCCTCAGCCCCCGCAGCGAAAATGACCGTTCAGGCTGCGCAAGGACGTCTTCTGGCTCTGGGCTATCAGAGTGGTGCGGCGGATGGTGTGATGGGAGCAAAGGCGATTGCCGCCCTAAAAAAGTTCCAAGCGGATCATGGCCTGTCGGCCACCGGGCAGCTCGACCGGAAAACCCTAGAGGCTCTCAACGCGGAGGAGTACAGAGATCTCACAAAAGATGACGGCTTGGAGTGCCATATGTATACAACCATGATATCGGCAATGACAAGCACGAACAGTAACGCCCTTAATCTAGGGGGAAGAAGCTTTGAGTGTCGCGATGTGTCTGGGGAGTCAAGGGCGATCATGCTGGTAGCAATTCAGGACCTCGATAATAACAAGGTCGCGATCACGACGAAGGATTTCGGCACCATTTATTATCGGAACGACGAAACGTGCGTCCCCTACGACGCTGAAAGAGCCGAAGAGGCAGAGAACGAAGCATTTAAATTATACGGTAACTGGCATACTCAAAATCAGGAAGGAAAGCTTTACTTTTGCATTGATAAGGAAATGCTTGAGATGACCGACGCTCAGATCAGGAAAGTGAAGCTTTTCTTGGGATTGTGACGGCGGGTGGCGCACACTGAATTCTCCGGAATCTAAGTATCCCCTCAAAGGTGGGTGCCCCATCCTTCGATCTGTGTTCAGTTCTGACGAAGGGTGGGTTCCCACCAATCTCGACCGTCGCGTCGGGTGTAAGATTCCTCCGTCATGACGAAGCCTGCGCGCTACCAGCAATGCCGCGTGCCCCAGGTCTCGTCCGCCGCGGCGGAGGACGCGGGAAACCACAACCCTTCGCCTGCCCCTTGCACAAGATTACGCCCCACCGACGCACAATGGGGATAGAGAAACCCATGAAAGAAATCGCCGCAGCAGTGGAAGTTGCGTCCGCGTTCCCCGGTTTAATCTGTCAGGGATCTGCACAGGGCAATCGCATGAAGGGGATGAGCCATGAGGATCACCTCGAAAGCGTAGGGCACGACTTCACTGGCTGCGGAAAAACTCATCCAGGGCTGCTAGAAGCGTCAGGGCACGACATCAGTCGTGCCGCAAGTGCAAAGAAATAA
>Ga0326727_10005713_pt1 | contig 35086 bp, 32 predicted proteins | sample MB2enrmetagenome_FD_207643 | JGI IMG/M metagenome (GOLD analysis project Ga0326727, IMG submission 207643) | Lab enriched peat soil microbial communities from McLean, Ithaca, NY, United States - MB29MY | ecosystem: Environmental > Terrestrial > Soil > Wetlands > Peat | place: USA: New York...
CCGGCATCCTCGAAGGCATCAACAACAAGATCAAAGTGATCAAGAGAATGGCCTACGGCTTCCGGGACCACGACTACTTCTTTCTCAAGATCAGAGCAGCTTTCCCCGGAATTCCCCGATGAACCTTTTTTAAAGGGGGAAGACAAGCAGTACCTTTGTTTTGGTTATAGTTCCGAAATAAAAAAGGGGCGCAGCGCAGCACGCCCCCTTTCTCGCCAATTACTTCTATTACTTCACGATGACGCAGTCGATGACGGCATCGATCCTCCGGTTTTTCTGCCTTCCCTCGGGCGTGGTGTTATAGGCAATGCGGCGGGTGGGGCCGTACCCCTTGGCGGAGAGCCGGGAACTCTCGATCCCGAATTTTTCCGTCAGATAGTTCACCACGCTCTCGGCGCGTCGCTGGGAGAGCTTCATGTTGTAGTCATAGCCGCCCACGTTGTCGGTGTGCCCTTCGATCACGGCCGTGGTCGAAGGATATTTCTTCATGTACTCGCCCACCTTGTCGATTTCGTCATAATAGGTGGGTTTGATCTCGGCGCTATCCGTGGCGAATTCCACCTTCAGGGACATGCAGAGCCTTTCGGGAGGCTGGGCGAGATTCCGGACATCGAAGGCGCAGTCGATGACGGCGTCGATGCGCCGGTTTTTCTGTTTCCCGGCTTCGGTTGCGTTGTCGGCGATGGGCCGTGACTTGCCGTACCCCTTGGCGTAGAGCCGGGAGCGCTCGATCCCGAATTCTTTCGCCAGGTAGTTCACCACGCTCTCGGCACGTTGCTGGGAGAGCCGCATGTTGTAGTCGTCACTGCCGACCTCGTCGGTATATCCCTCGATAATGGCGGTGGTCTCGGGGTATTTTTTCATGAAGTTGCCGACCCTGGCCACCTCATCATGATACTGCGGGCGAATGTCGGCCTTGTCGATGTCGAACTCGATGTTCAGTGAAATGCAGTATTTCATCCTCCCCGGGGTCGGTTCGGCGGCAGGGATCACTTCGAGCGGAGCTTCCTCCTCCTTCATGCCCGATTCCGGAGGACAGAGGGCATTGGCCATTGTCGTTGCCTGTTTCGCCAGCGCAACGCCTTCCTCGGTGTGGCATGCCCTGAACACATCATAGGCGTGGTTTTTGGCGTCCTCGGCGGCCTTGAATTCAGCGGGACAGAGTTTGTCCTTCCCTGCCTGCCGCGCTGTTTCCACGGCCCGATCCGCATCCTGTATCTCCGAGCGGATATAATAGCCGGGAATGTCGCCGCGCCCCGTGTTCACCTCGTAATGGGCGCACCCGAAGATCGTTCCCGTGGACACAGTCGCCACCAGGAAAGAAAATATTCTCCATGCTCTTGTCTTGTCCATTTTTTCCTCCTTTATGCGTTTTCGTTCTCTAGCTTATTGAGCGTCCCGTACGGTTGATCCATTTTTCCTCATGCGGGTTTTAGCCCTCTGCCGCTTTACGGTCACAAAAAAGGCCGAGCGCCGGGAAGGCATGTCCTTCGGCAGCCCGGCCATCTCCATGGTGAAGATCCGCGGCTTTCCGCCCCCTTCTCGCGAAAGGTTAGGCTTTATCGGGAAGTATGTTTATGTTGCTGGACTTATAGTAATAATTTTATCATCGTCGGGTAGACGCACAACCGGAGATTATATTATAAATTGCTAATGTGAGACGTGCGGGAGTGTATCGCTCTCCAACAGAAATATGGAGACGCGTGTTTTGATGCGCTAAAAACATGCTGACCGGCATTGAGGGAACGATATTTAATAAGGTTTTGATGCCAACCTGTCAGGGCATGGTATACTTATTCCAATTCCAAATCAAAGCGGCATCTTGACGAGGCCTTCGGCCTCCCCCTTGCGGGGCGCCTTCGCGGTCCAATTTGCCTTGCAAATTGTCGTTGGCTCGTCCTCGGCTCCTCAACGTACTGCCTGTACGCCTTCGTCGCCTCGATCCTCGCCGCCTTGATGCCATCTTTGATTTGAAACCGGAATTACACCGTAAACTCATGCGAAGGGGGCGAGCCATGTCATTGACCCAAAGCTGGTACACCGTCGATGAAGCAGCATCAAGGTATGGTATTTCCATTCAGCAGCTTCTTGGGTGGGTGGAAAATGGATTGGTTCGAACTGAAGCTAATAAGGGGAAGGTAATCCTCGTTAATGGCGATGACATCGAGATGGAATTGAATCTTACCCCTTCCGTATGATGTGCTGAATCGTCACCCTTGTCCCATCTTGTGAACCTCTGTGAATATTACTCGCTTTCGATTATCTCATTGAGAAATTTGATTAATTCATGTAGGCGATCTGCAATGAGTTGCTTGGAATCGATTGTATTTAAATCCGCATATTCACCAGGTGATCTAATTGCTATTGAAAACTTATCGAATCGATAAGTAATCCAAAGGTCATTAAATGGCCTTCTTGATTTGACCGGTAAATATGGTATGAGTTTAAAAACAGCATTATCTACATCAGTATTTTCAACTATCATGGCTGGTTGATGATCAATCGAATTTAATAGCTTAAGGTTGTTCCTTAGTAATTTAAGTAGAATCGATATTCTTTTATACATATCGATTTTTCGAGTAGAAATTATAGAAAAATAATATGCTGAAATTGCACCACCTATTATGAAACCCATTAATCCGGCAATTAATAGTGGACTCAAGCAATTAGTCATAAATACACCCTGTCCCATGTGCCAATAAAGACATTAACGTCAATCTGAATCCGTGGCGCCTTCGCTGCGGAGCGAGCGACATGCCGGGAGCCAACGCCGCTTGGAAGTACCATGCCGACTATGTCGCGGGTACTCCGCCGGGACTGCGGCATGCCAAGCGAGAGGAGCCGCGAAGGCGTTACGGATTCAGGGTCTTGTTCATATTCCGGAGAGTATGAATTATTTCACGCACAAAGGCGCATTCACAGATAACTTCGCACCTGCCCAGATAATTTTCGTCAACGCAATATCTCGGACAACCGGGGAGCAGGGCCTTGACTTCCGGGTAACGGGGGCCGGTATAGAGATCGAAAAATTGATGTGCAAAAATGGCTGATGTCGTTGAGCAGCCAGGGACGCAATGATTAAACAGCAAGAGCCCTAATCCCAGATTCTTCAGGTCCGCTTGATAACCGATTAATTCAATAGCGCTATCAGAAAGGAAATCGTCCCTGGTTTTCCATATTGTCAAGCATTTGGGGCACGTCTTGAAGTTTTCGAAGTTTGCCATTAATTCAACCTGTCCTGCAAAATGAGAGTGCATGAAAAGTAAACCAATGTGTGATGAATATCACATCTTTTCGGGGCTGAATATGTAATATCTCAATCAGATGGACATTTGCCCCGTTACATCCCCTCTTTGTAGCGGGGTTTTTTTGTCCTGAATCCGGGTTGCCTTAACGGCGGATCGAGCGAAATCACGGCGCCAATCGCCCCCCATGAATTCCATGCCGGCTTTGCCGCATGAAACATAAAGAGTTCCAGCGTCGCTGCTGTAACTCTTTTTTATTATTACGGTGAATCCCTGCGTGGTATCCTTTCCGGACGAAAACGGTTCAGCGTCCGATGGCAAAATAATGTGCCTGGGGATGGTGGAACACCAGGGCAGAGACGCTCGCCTCCGGGTCCATCATGTATCCCTCGGTCAACTGCATCCCGATCCGCTCGGGCCGCAGCAGGGCGAAGATCTTCTCCTGGTCCGCCATCTCGGGGCAGGAGGCATAGCCGGGGGACACCCGGATGCCGCGGTAATCCCCCTTCAGGATAGCGGCGCTGGACAGTGCCGGGTCGTCGCTAATCCCCCAGGCATCCCGGATCCGCCGGTGTACGAATTCAGCCGTGGATTCGGCCATCTCCAGCGCCAAGGCCTGCAAGAGGTGGGACTTCAGGTAGAGCCCCTCCCCCTTCCAAATCTCGGCCTGTTGCCGGACCCCTTCCCCTGCGGTGGTGACGAACAGTGCCACGCTGTCCCGCTCACCGCTGGTAACAGGGCGCACGAAGTCGGCCAGACAGAGGTGTTCATCCCCCGGCTGGCGGGGAAAGGTGAAGCGCATGACCTCGTGTCCGGAGCCGTCCGGTTCGAAAAGGATCATGTCGTTGCCCTCCCCGGCAGCCGGGTAGAAACGGTAAAGGGCGTGGGGGCGGATCAGCGCCTGGTTCCTGATCAGGTCAATGATCTCCTGAACCTCGCCATGCAGCCTGAGCGCCTTCTCGTCCTTATCGGCCAGGAGCTTGTCCACCACGCCGATCAACCCCAGGTGCTTGCTGTAGAGCATCTGGCGATTGAGATAGGGGAGCACGTGGTCCAGTGGGATCTCCCGGAGGGTGTGCACCTGGAAATCCGGGGCAACGGGGAGCGGAAGATCGACGGCTGTTGCCGAGCAGATGCCGGGCCCGGCCGGTTGGGAGGCTGGCGGCCGGGCGGCGGCCTCCCGGCGCGATTCCTCCTGGCGTTCCTCCAACTCCCGGAGCAGTCCGGAACGCCGGACCGGGTCGGCCAGTCGGCCGGCGATATCCAGCCCCTGCATGGCGTCTTTGGCGTACAGAACCGGGCCGCCATACTCCCCGGCGATGCGGGTGTCGGCAAAACGGCGGGACAATGCCGCCCCCCCCACCAGCAGGGGCGCGCTGATCCCGGCCGCCTTCAGGTCGGCGGCGGTAATTGCCATCTGCTGGGCGCTCTTGACCAAAAGCCCGGAGAGGCCAATGAAGTCGGGATTCTCCCGGCGTGCTGCGGCAATCAGTTCCTCGGGCGGTACTTTTATCCCCAGGTTGATCACCTGGAAGCCGTTGTTGCTCAGGATGATCTCCACAAGGTTCTTGCCGATGTCGTGCACATCCCCCTTGACCGTGGCCAGGAGCAGCTTCCCCTTGGCGGCGCTGTCCCCCTTTTCCAGATGCGGTTCCAGGTGCGCCACCGCACTCTTCATGGATTCCGCCGACTGGAGCACTTCGGCCACGATCATCTGGTTGTCGTTGAACAGCCGCCCCACCTCGGCCATACCGGCCATGAGCGGTCCGTTGATGATGTCCAGCGGCTTGTCGCCCCGCGCCAGGACCGTATCCAGGTCCGCCGTCAGACCGTCCTTGCTCCCTTCGATGATGTAGCGGGGGAGCCGCTCGTCCAACGGCAGGGCCGCGGCCGGTGTCCGGGGCGTGGCCGCCCGCTCGCGGAAATGGGCGGCAAAGGCGGCCACCGGGTCGTTGCCGCGCCAGAAGAGCAGGTCTTCCGCCAGGCCCAGTTCCTCAGGAGGGATGCCGGCGTAGCGCTCCAGCTTCTCGGTGTTGACGATGGCATAGGTCAGGCCCGCTTTGACGCAATGGTGCAGAAAGACGGAGTTCAGCACCTCGCGGCCCGCCGCGGGGAGGCCGAAGGAGACGTTTGAGATGCCCAGGATGGTGCTGCAGGCGGGAAGGGCCGCGCTAATCAGGCGCACCCCCTCGATGGTCTCGCGAGCCGAGCCGATGTAGTTCTCGTCGCCGGTTCCCACCGGGAATACCAGGGGATCGAAGATCAGGTCTTCGGGACGCAGGCCGTAGCGCCCCACCAAAAGGTCGTGGGAGCGCCGGGCGATTTCCAGCTTGCGTTGACTGGTGACCGCCATGCCGTGCTGCGGGTCTTCATCGATGCACCCCACTACCACGGCTCCGCCGAAACGTTGCAGCAGCGGGGCCACCCGGGCGAACCGCTCCTCCCCATCCTCCAGGTTGATGGAGTTGAGGATGGATTTCCCTTGGAGGCGTTGCAGGGCCAACTCCATCACCCCGGCGTCGGTGCTGTCGATCATGACCGGCACCCGCACCTTGCGGGGGACAAACCGGAGCAACTGCTCCAGGTCGGCCGCCTCGTCCCGGTCAGGGTTGGCCACGCAGACGTCGATCACCTGTGCGCCCCCCCGGACCTGGGCCCGGGCGATCTCGCTCCCCTCCTCGAACCGCTCGGCAACGATCATGTCCTTGAAACGGCGCGAGCCGATGACGTTGGTCCTCTCCCCCACCAAAACCGGCCGCATGTCATCCTCCACGAACAACGGCTCGATCCCGGCGATCACCCGGCTGCGCCCCTCCCGGGGGCGGCGTGGCGCCTTCCCCTCCACCATCCGGGCAATGGCCGAGATGTGGGCCGGGGTGGTGCCGCAGCAGCCGCCGACGATATTGAGCCACCCCTCGTCCACGAAGCGGGCCAGCTTGTGGGCCAGGGACGCGGGAGTCTCGGCGTACCGGCCATGCTCGTCCGGCAGCCCGGCATTGGGGTAGACCGACACGTGGCAGGCGGCCAGCCCCGCCAGGACTCTCAGGTGATCGGTCATGAACTCCGGCCCGGTGGCGCAGTTGAGGCCGATGCTGATCATTCCCAGGTGATCCTCCAGATGGGCCAGACTGGCGTAGAGCGCCTCGGCCCCCTGGCCGGCCAGCATGGTCCCGCTAGCCTCGATGGTGCCGGAGATCATCAGCGGAACCCGGCAGCCGTGTTCCGCGAACGCCAAGCGGATCCCTTCGGCGCCGGCTTTGAGGTTGAGGGTGTCCTGGGCCGTTTCCAGGAGCAGCAGGTCGGCCCCGCCGGCCAAAAGTCCCAAGGCCTGGAGCCGGAAGGTCTCCACCAGTTGCGGGAAGGTCACCCCGCCGGTGACGGAGATGGTGCGGGTGGTGGGGCCCATGGAGCCGGCCACCCATCGCGGTTTCGCTGCCGTGGCCGCGGCGTCGCAGGCAGCCCGGGCAAGCTCGGCCGACTGGCGGTTGAGCTCGAAAGCCTGCTCATCCAGGCCGTACTCGGCCAGGACGATGGAGGTGGCGCCGAAGGTATTGGTCTCGATGATATCGGCTCCGGCCTCCAGGTAATCTCGGTGGATGGCGCTGATCACATCGGGGCGCGTCAGGGTCAGGTGCTCGTTGCACCCCTCGTAGGCGGGGCCGCCGAAATCGCCGGCCGTGAGTTGCCGTTCCTGGAGTTGGGTGCCCATGGCGCCGTCGATGATCAGGATACGTTCGGCAAGGGCGGGAATGATCGAATGGGGCATGTGGGTTCCTTACGCAGCTTCCTGCACGGCATTGACGCTCACGCCAACGCCAACGTTCACATTTTTAACCCGGATTTCCCATGAGGGCACGAGATGCCTCGGCAGGGCTCGTGCAGGAGCAAAGCTACCGCCTAATGGAAAATCCGGGTTTAACCTTGTGGGGGGGGTTACGATTAACAATCAAGTTGTTGTCTTTATGTTTTGTGTGTCCGTCCGAGCAAGCCCCATGAACTTTAAAGCGAATTTTTGAATCTTTCTTATATGGACTTCTTGCTCCAAGTGCAGAGAACTCAAAACTCTTCTGACTTCTTCAGAGTCACCCTCAAAGCATTGAAAAATCTTATTTTCCCATAATCCTTTTTCAAGTTGAAGTGCTATAGTTGCTGATCTGGCAATAGGAAAATCGGATTTGTTGTTAGTGAAATCAATAATGAGATTTTCAATATAATTAATGCTTGAATTAAGGTTGGTTGTTCTTAAATTACCTTGAGAAAATAGTATGCTATTTATGGAAAGATTTTCAGACAATCTCTGAATGATAAGAGCGTGTTGATACTCTTCATAAGCTAATTTAGTCCAAAAGCGTTTATAATCTGGGTATCTTTCTGAAAAACGCTTATACAATTTTTCTATAAGAAGCTCTTGTTTAACAAATAACTCAAGAAGTTCCTTCTGTTCGCTGTTTAATCCCATAATAATCCCTCACAAAATCATGCTTATTAAGAGTTCAATTGTACCCGTTAATTGTCATTGAGTCCATAGGGAATGTTGGCGGGAATTCAATAGCACCTTGGAGCAGTGGCATACTCCAAGAAAAAGCTGAGGGGTTGCCCTTGGCATGAGATAGTGTGGGGTGAATTCAATCCCATTGCCCCGTGTCGAGGACTAACCCTATAATTCCAATTCCAAATCAAAGCGGCATCGTCGTTGGCTCGTCCTCGGCTCTTCAACGTACTACCTGTACGCCTTAGTCGCCTTGATCCTCGCCGCCTTGATGTCATCTTTGATTTGAAACCGGAATAAGTCTCTCTGTAATAAAAACCGGCCCAGGGTTTAAACCCTGAGCCGGCGGTTTCAGCATTAAGTCGAAATCCCAATTGGCTACATGGCCTCATCATAATTGGAGGGCATAGACTTGTTACTGAAATTTTTATTAAGCTTTCCTTCTCTTGAGTCCAAGCAGACCCATTAAGCCTGAACCCAAAAGCCAGGCAGCAGCAGGGATGGGAGTAGCAGGGGTGTTGTAGACGTCGCCACTAAGTACGTTAATGCTCTGAATGGCATTTCCTGTCGTCTGGATACTTGGAGTAAAGGACAGATTCAACCCACCAAAACAAGTCGTATTTTGCGGCAAACCCAAATAAGCATAAATCAGGCTGTTTTTTGTATCATTAAAAGTTCCCCCAACAATATCAAACTGGTACATGCCAGTCCCCAAATCCGTAACTGTTGCTTGATTAAAGGAACCGGTCAGGAGAGTCGAACCGGGGGTTATGCCCATTATTGAACTCCCTCCGGTAACGGTAATCGCCCCACCCGAACCGAATGTCCATGTATTACCTGTCCTGCTCGTGAACGCCCCGGTAGTAAAGCTCAGAACTGCATTTTGGAGTGCAATCTGGGTGTTGGCGTTACTGGGCGTTTCATTGCCCAACAAATACGCAACGGAAATGTTGCTACCTATAAGCGAATCAGTAGTAACACCATCAAAAGAGACTGACGCATTGTTGGATTGTGGCCCAATATTCATATCGATGTACATATCCGCGTCAGCAGTTCCCGCGGCCAACAGCAATGCCAAGCCTAAAACAGAAATAATCTTTTTCATTTGATTCCCCTTTTCTCAATTTAATAAATCCATAGTTATGTCAATTGGTTTGTAACCCACCGTATTGTAGGTACTATTTGATATCTTTTCACATATTGTTATCTCCACTCAGAAACATAAAAGCCGGATGCTGTCTCTTGCGAGATATGCAACCCGGCTGTCCGCTTGGAACCCGTGGCTTTCCGTCCCCACCTTGCAATGGGTTTGGCATTGGTTACGATGTTTCTGGCATTAAAGACAAAAGCCCGCAAAATCTCCATTATGGAGTTATCGCGGGCTTTCTGGGGCCTGGAAATCAGGTCAGATAAGTACCTCTATAGTAAACCAATAATTTTCATGCTATGCTATACAGGATATTTGTTGGGGAATAATTACAATAATAAAATAGTTGTGTGACATTCTCTGGAGTCAGCTATCGGAAATTCCCGGAAATTGGCTGGCAGTCCGAAAAGCTTTGTCCTCGCCGTGGGGTGCGGCATACCGATCCCGGCGCCCCAGGCCAATGTTTGCGCTCTCATGCATGTGGCCAGAGAAACGCAACGGAAAGCGATAACCTGATAGGGACAATTACGTTTAGAAGACGTCCACACCGGAAACTTGACTGTTTCCACGAATTGATGTTGACATTAACCTGGCAATACACTACTATGTTTTCTATAAAACCAATAGATTTTATAAACTAAATGAATTAGTTGGGCTGCTGACTAGAAAACTGGAGGCTGAGGATTTGTATCCTTGGCTTCCTTTTTTGTTTCGTCGGTTTGAATTTCATACTACCTGTGACTGGAAAACCGGAGCGCAAATTCGTTTGCAAGGAGAAAGATCATGATAAGGAAATTATGGGTGGTTGGAGTATTGGCGCTCATTACGTTGTTTGTTGCGGTTGTTTTTGGGAAAAAAGCCCAGGCGAAACCGGCGAATGAGTTGTTCGAAATCAAGACAATCACCATGAAGAACCACAGCCTTGCGCCCTGGGTGGTAACGGAAAAACTCGGCTGATTTGCAGAGGAAGGGATCAAAACATAGGAAATGATCACTATGAAAAAACGCATTGCCGCGTTGTTCCCGGATGACCGGGACATACCTGAGGCATACCGCATTCCCGGGACGATCCGTCAGGACTACTACATGATCAACGGGGAGTTGCGCCCCTGGCACGGTCCGTTGCAGAAGATCCATACTCCGATCCAAGTTAGGGATAGGGGGGCGGCCGCTCGAACGTGGATTGGCTCTGCCCCCCTGCTGGACGAGGCCGCAGCCCTGGAGGCACTTTCAGTTGCAGTGCAGGCCTACGAAAACGGTCGCGGTATCTGGCCGACCATGCCGGTTGGGGATCGAATCCGATGCGTACAACGTTTTGCCGCCGGCGTCAGGAAAAAAAAGGATCAGATTGTCCGTTTGCTGATGTGGGAGATTGGCAAGTCGGTCAGGGAAGCCACGGCCGAGTTCGACAGGGCCCTGGCCTATATCCGGGACACTCTCGACGCACTCAAGGAGTTGGACCGGCAATCGTCACGCTTCGTCATCCAGCAAGGTATCATCGGCCAGATCCGCCGCGCCCCGCTGGGGGTGGTGCTTTGCATGGGACCATACAATTTTCCGCTCTACGAAACCTTTACAACCCTGATCCCGGCGCTGGTCATGGGCAACACCATCTTGCTCAAGCCGCCCCGTTTTGGGATACTGGTCTTCCAGCCGCTGCTGGAGGCGTTCCGTGACGCCTTTCCGCCAGGAGTGGTCACTACGGTCTACGGCGAGGGCGAAACAGTTATCCCGCCGCTTCTGACTTCGGGACAGGTGGACGTTCTCGGCTTCATCGGTACCCACCGGGTGGCCGACGCACTGCGCGCCATACACCCCCGCCCTCATCGCCTGCGCTGCGTGCTCGGACTGGATGCCAAGAACCCGGCGGTTGTCCTGCCGGACGCCGACCTGGGTCAGGCGGTGCAAGAGTGCATCCGGGGCAGCCTGACTTACAACGGCCAGCGCTGTACCGCACTGAAGATCATCTTCGTCCATAGCAGCATCGCGGATAAATTCATCTCTTCCATGGCCGAGGGAATCGGGTTGCTGAAATGCGGCATGCCTTGGGACGAAGGAGTGGTCATCACGCCGCTGCCCGAGCCGGAGAAGCCGGCCTATCTGCAAGGACTGCTGAAAGACGCGCTCCGGCACGGCGCCAGGGTGGTGAATCCTGACGGAGGTGCCGTCAGCGGCTCGCTGGTCTACCCGGCACTGCTCTACCCGGTCTCTCCGGCCATGCGGGTCTATCACGAGGAACAGTTTGGGCCGGTAGTGCCGGTGGTCCCATTCGATGATATTACTGAAGTAATCAACTACGTGGTTGCATCGCCATACGGCCAGCAGGCCAGCATCTTCGGAAAGAACAGCAGCCAGTTGGCCGGGTTGGTGGATGCCCTGGTCAATCAGGTCTGCAGGATCAATATCAACAGCCAGTGCCAACGCAGCCCCGACAGCTTCCCCTTCAACGGCCGCAAGAACTCAGCAGAAGGGACCCAGTCGGTGGCCGACGCCTTGCGGATATTCTCCATCCGGATCGTGGTCGCGGCCAGGGAGACCGAGGTCAACCGGGAAATCATCAACGACATCGTGAGGGAACGAAAATCCGATTTTCTGACCACTGATTTCATTCTGTGATAATGGACTTTGACGGTAGTTGGTTGAAGATTATGTTTTGGGATAGCAAGGCGATAACAACACGGGTAAAAAATACTCGACAGGGAAGTGCTACATGATCAACAAAGAGCGTCTCTATGCCACATTCATGGAGCTTTGCAGCATAGATTCCGAACCAACCAGGGAGCGCCTGTTGGCGGACAGGCTGAAGGAACTCCTGTTGGGACTCGGTTTTACTGTTACGGAAGATGATACCGGGGAGAAAATAGGCGGCAACGCGGGGAATCTCATCGCCCGGTTGGCGGGCACCGGGCCGGGTGAGCCGCTCCTCTTCTCCTGCCACATGGATCGGGTTGTTCCGGGTGCCGGGGTTAAGCCGCGCATCGAGGGGGACTTTATTGTCAGCGACGGTTCGACCGTTCTTGGCGCCGACGATGCCGCCGGGCTGGCAGCCCTTTTGGAGGGGTTCACAACGCTCAGGGAGCAGCAGATATCCCACCCGCCGATCGAGTTGGTTTTGACTGTTGCCGAAGAAATGGCCCTGGTCGGCTCCACTCATTTCGACACCACGCAGGTTGCCGCCAGATCGGGGTTTGTGCTGGATGCGGGGGGACCGGCCGGTGAGATCGTTGTCCAAGCCCCGGAGCAGGTGAAGTTCAAGGCGGTTTTCCATGGCCGAAGCGCCCATGCGGGATTTGCCCCGGAACAGGGCGTGTCGGCCATCCAGATGGCCGGTGTTGCCATCAGCCGGATGCACCTGCTGCGGATCGATCCGGAAACGACCGCCAATATCGGCAGCATATCGGCCGCAGGACCGACCAATATCGTGCCGGAGCGCTGTGAGCTGGCGGGGGAAGCCCGCTCGCTGGACCCGGCAAAATTGCGGATTCAGATAGAGACGTTGACCGAAGCCATGCAGTCGGCGGCAGCAGAGTATGGTGGTGAGGTGGAAATAGTTGTGGTGCCGAGCTATCCGGCGTACAAACTGGAGGAAGATGTTGAACCGGTGCAGCGTGCCGTCCGGGCAGCCCGGCGGATTGGCGTGCCGGTCCGGTTCAAGTCCACCGGAGGCGGATCGGACGCCAACATCTTCAATAACAGGGGGATTCCGTCCGTGGTGCTGAGCTGCGGTTACGAAAAGGTCCATACCACGGGGGAACGAATACCGCTTGTTCAACTGGTTCTGCTGACGGAGTGGGTGCTGGCAATTGTCGATGATGACCTTGCCCGTTCGTGACCACAGCAGGAAGAGCAGCGGTTGCGGATAATTCCGGCTTCAAATCAAAGATGACATCAAGGCGGAGAGGATCGAGGCGACGAAAGCGTACAGGTAGTACGTTGAGAAGCCGAAGACGAGCCAACGACAATTTGCAAGGCAAATTGGACCGCGAAGGCGCCCCGCAAGGGGGAGGCCGAAGGCCTCGTCAAGATGCCGCTTTGATTTGGAATTGGAATAAGAACCCTACACAGCCATACCGAGAATCATATGCCTTCGCAAACACCACCCATCATCTGCAAGAACTGCGCGCTCATGCTCGCCCAACTCGTCTACCGACGGCACTGGTGGTTCCCTCTGGTACGGGAGCCGCTGGTGCTGGGGATGCGAATCCTTGCCGCATGTAACGGCATCGATGCCCGCAGGCATGCGGTGCGTAACCCGGAATGCAAAGGGTGTATTCGCTTCATGAAAGCCGAGTTGGAAGAGAAGTCCGCCACCTTCCGTTTTCTCAATAACCTGATCGGCGATTACTTCAGCAGCCTGCGCAATTCGCTTCTGACCCAGGCGGAGCTTGACGAGGCAAAGCGTTTTGCCAAGGAGGCCATGGAACAGGAGCGTGAAAACGGCCATGACATTCGGGAATAGGCATCAAGGTGATTGAACCCGGATGTTACATGGTGAGTTGACGCATGAAGGCATCTCCCAGAGCGCCGCTTGTCACTGAACCATACCTAAAGGAGCGTCTCACCCGATGAACGATGCACTTTTCGATTTCGATACCCCCATTGACCGCAACGCCACCAGCAGCGAGAAATGGGACAAGTACCAGGGGCGGGACATCATCCCGCTATGGGTGGCGGACATGGACTTCCGATCTCCGCCTGCGGTGATCACGGCTTTGCACGAGCGCATCGAGCACGGCGTGTTCGGCTACACCCATCCGCCGCAGGGGTTGGTGGAAGCGGTGTTGGATCACCTGGAACGTGATTTCGGCTGGCCGGTTCAGCCGGAATGGCTGGTCTGGCTGCCCGGCCTGGTGTGCGGCCTGAACGTGCTCAGCAGGGGTGTGGGGGAAGCAGGCGACGAGGTGATAACCTTCACCCCGATCTATCCCCCCTTCCTGTCGGCCCCGCCACTTTCGCAGCGCACCACCGTCAAGGTCCCCCTGCAACTGTACAACAACTGTTGGGTGGCGGACCTGGAGGCTCTGGAACGGGCAATTACGCCGCGTACCAAGTTGCTCTTGCTGTGCAGTCCGCACAATCCGGTGGGCCGGGCCTGGACCAAGGATGAGTTGCAGCAGTTTGCGGCTGTGGCCGAGCGTCACGACCTGGTGATCGGATCGGACGATATCCACGCCGGCCTGATACTGGACGAAGGGGCGCGGCATCTGCCGATTGCCTCCCTGTCGCCGGAAACGGCCCGTCGCACCATCACTTTGCTGGCCCCCAGCAAGACCTACAACATCCCCGGCCTGGGGTGCTCCTTTGCGGTGATCAGCGACCCCGCCCTTCGTCGCGGCTTTATCAAGGCCGCCGGCAGGATCGTGCCGCACGTCAACCTGCTCGGGTACACCGCCGCCGAAGCGGCTTACCGCCATGGTGAAGAATGGCGACAAGCCCTGCTTTCGTACCTTCGGGGCAACCGTGATCTGGTAGAAGAGTCCATAGGGAGAATACCCGGACTGACGACCTACCATGTGGAGGCAACGTACCTGGCCTGGATCGACACTCGCGCCGCCGGCATCGACAATCCGGGCCGCTTTTTCGAGGAGGCCGGCGTTGGGTTGTCCAATGGCGCCGATTTCGATGCGCCGGGATTTGTGCGGCTCAACTTCGGTTGTACGCGGGCTCTGCTGAAGGAAGCGCTGCAGCGGATGGAACAAGCTTTACGGCATCATTACCATGTTTCGTGAAGCGGGCGGAGACCATTACATAGGATGGATGCTTTCGCCACATTCGTAGTGATGCCATGATGCTGCGTACATTCATGGTGCGATCTCCGGTATAATAACAAAAAAGAGGCTGAGGGAATGATTCCCCCGGCGCGATAAGATGTTTTGTTATGATGTCCCGCGAGCCCCTCGAAGGGGAAGGTTTAGCCCGCTAAATGCCGCTGCCGTCCATATATCCGCTCTTGTTGATGCGGATCTTCTCGCTCTTGTCCACCTGGATCACCCGGCCATCCTGCACCACCAGGGTCACCGTGCCGAAGCGGATCGAGGTCAGCGCCTCACGCACAAGCTGCTCCAGTTCGCGGTTCCATGGTTCAGGGGTCGGGGCGGCCATCAGATCCCCTCGAAGAGCGGCGTGGAGAGGTAACGTTCGGCAGTGTCAGGCAGGATGGCCACAATGGTCTTGCCGGCAAATTCGTCCAGTTTGGCCAGCCTGACCGCAACGGCGGCGGCAGCGCCGCTGGAGATCCCCACCAGCAGCCCTTCTTCACGGGAAAGACGCTTGGCGAATTCGATGGCCTCGTTGCTCTCCACCTGTTCAACCCGGTCAACCACCGACAGGTCGAGGGTGTCGGGGATGAAACCGGCGCCGATGCCCTGGATCTTGTGGGGGGCAGGTTTCAATTCCTGGCCGGCCAGCTTCTGGCTGATGACCGGGCTCTCTTTCGGTTCCACCGCCACGGAGACGATCTTCTTGCCCTTGGTGTTCTTGATGTACCGGGAGATGCCGGTGATGGTGCCGCCGGTGCCGACGCCGGATACCACGACATCGACCGCGCCGTCCGTGTCGTTCCAGATCTCCGGGCCGGTGGTCTTCTCGTGGATCTCGGGGTTGGCCGGGTTCTTGAACTGCTGGGGGATGAAATATTTCTCGGGATCGGAAGCAGCGATCTCCTCGGCCTTGGCAATGGCCCCCTTCATCCCCTCCGCGCCCGGCGTCAGGATCAGGTTGGCGCCCAGGGCCGCCAACACCCTCCTGCGCTCGATGCTCATGGTCTCGGGCATGGTCAGGGTCAGCTTGTAGCCGCGTGCCGCCGCCACGTAGGCCAGGGCGATGCCGGTGTTGCCGCTGGTCGGCTCGATGATCTCCACACCCGGCTTGAGCACCCCGCGTTTCTCGGCGTCCCAGATCAGGTTGGCGCCGATGCGACATTTGACGGAATAGGCCGGGTTGCGCCCTTCGATCTTGACCAGGACCGTGGCCTTGGCCCCGTCAACGACATGGTTCAGTTTGATCAGTGGGGTATTGCCGATGGACTGGGAGTTGTCTGCGTAAATGTTCTTACTCATGTTTGCCTCCTTTTTGGTGTTTTGTTAGTTTATAGCCTATAGAAATACTAGATTAAAAGGACAAAAAAACTTAGATACTATAATTAACCACATTGGCCTGTTTGCTGCGTTCATCGGCACTTCGGCTGACCATGTCGGCCAGGGTCAGGTTGTCAAGAACCTGGGCCAGGGCCTTGTTGACATCGACCATCACCAGCCGGATGCCGCAGGTGGCCTCGTCATCGCATTCGTCACAGCGGGCGTAGTTGGTTTCGCTGAGACATTGCACCGGCGCCAGATCCCCCTCCAGTATCCGCACCACGTTGCCCAGGGTCACCTTTGAAGGGGGCATTGCCAGGTAGTAGCCGCCCCCCTTGCCGATCCTGCTCTGGAGGATACCCCCCTTGCGCAGCGACAGCAGAATGAACTCCAGGAACTTCTTGGGGATGTTCCCGGCCTGAGCAAGGTCGGAGATCAATACCGGCTGGGAACTGGGCTGGCCCGCCAGATGGTAGAGCGCCTTAAGGGCGTATTTGGTCTTTTTTGAAATCATATCTAGTAAAACTATAGATAAAATTAATCGGCGTGATTGTCAAGGATATTTTTGTCTTTTACACACCGTCTATGTGAGAAAGGTCATGAGAAGTGTATAAAATAGTTGTCCAGCGAGATGGTTCGCTGTTTTTTCGAGGTGTCTCCGAAAAGAGCAACAAAACCAGTTTGTGTGACAGGGTCCCAGCCTCCGGTTTTCCGGTTGGCCTCCATTTTGACGGATGCGCTTGTAGAAAGCAGAGAACATATATAATCTATATTTTTAATCGATAATTATCCCCTCTGCATAATCCTGTCAATAAAAAAATAAGATCGTTTCGTCTTTATCCCGGTAGAGCGGAGCCGCGTATTTATTCGATCCAACCGCCGCCCAGTACCCGCTCCCCGTCATAGAGCACGGCGGCCTGTCCCGGTGTCACTGAGGTCTGAGGCAGGTCAAAATGCACTTCAAAGCGGTTTTCCGGAAGCATGGCCACCCTGCATGGTGCCGGCTGGTGCCGGTAGCGAATGCGGCACATTGCGCGAAACCCGGCCGTTGCCGGGGCGGTATTCCAGGTTGCGCGGGCCGCGGTCAGCGATAAAGTCTCCAACTCTTTGCGCCCGCCGACCACCACCCGGTTCATGTCCGTATCGATGGTACGCACGTGTAGCGGATGCTTCCAGGCAATCCCCAGCCCTTTTCGCTGTCCGACCGTATAGCGGTGCACACCGGAGTGGCGACCGACAACGGTCCCGTCGCTGGTCACTATGTCGCCCGGCTTCCGGGCTACACCATGGCTCTCCAAAAAGTTCACGTAATCATTGTCAGGAATGAAGCAGATCTCCTGGCTCTCATGTTTCTGGGCCACGGGGAGATTGAATTCGGCAGCGAGCTTCCTGACATCGGTTTTTTCGAGCTTGCCGACTGGAAACACGATCCGCTGCAGCTGTTCCTGGGTCAGGGTAAAGAGAAAGTAGGACTGATCCTTGGTGGCATCACAGCCGGCCAGAAGCCATTTCTTGCCGTCCCCGTCCTCTGCAATGCGGGCATAATGGCCGGTTGCCAGCAGATCTGCCCCCATCTCGTTCGCCTTTTTCAGCAGCAGGTCGAATTTGATCAGATCGTTGCAGCGTATGCACGGGTTGGGGGTGCGACCGGCCTCATATTCCGCAATGAAGTACTCGATGACCAGTTCCTTGAACTCGGCCCGCATGTCGATCACTTCGAAGGGGATACCGAGTTTTTTGGCCACCCTTGCTGCATCCATAACATCATCGAGGGAACAGCAGGTTTTTATCCGGCATCCGGGTTCCCTGGGGACCGGGTCGTACAATTGCAACGACACCCCGGTGACCTCGTACCCCTGTTCCTTGAGAAGGGCCGCGCTGACCGACGAATCGACGCCGCCGCTCATGGCAACCACTACCCGCTTATTTATCGTGCCGGACTCTTTCATTCATCTCCTGTGCAAGCCGCGTTCATTGTGTTCCGGATTCTCCCGCTATCACTTTTGATGAAGCAAGTTAACACATTCAAGTGTAAAATCGCTTATAACAAACTACACAAATCTTGTCAAAAACATATCATAAAAAAATTACCACAAACATTAAGCATTATAAAAAGAAAAAAGGTTCCAGCGTCGTTGCTGTAACCCTTTGTTTTCACTAGCTGAGAAGTAGAGGTTCGAAGCCTTTGCTGCTCGGAACAGTTCGAGTCTTGCCGGAGTCATGACGGCAAACATATACGCAACATGTTTTTTTGTCGAGATAAACCGGCCCCCACTTCAGGGGTGGTGGGCGTGCTGTTTCCTTTGCAGCATCGTAAATCAAACATACCAAACTTGAAAATTGTTTTGTATGTAGAAACGGTCTGATATACTCTCTTGAGAAAACAAATTATAACTTCTTTGGGCCGGTAAGATCTTCACGATAGACCTGGTAAAACTGAAGGCATCACTGAGATTAGGATAACATGATGGGTAACGCCAAACGTTCTTCCCTGGAAAATATAATGAAACTTCATATTATAAATCTATTTGCGTCGCTTTTGTTGATGCTGCTGATATCTGTCGTTCCTGATACTGTTATGGCTGCTTCACCATCGTTCTCCGGCACTCTCCCCATATTAACAACCGGCACTATTCCCTCCAACACGTATATTGGCGGTGTTCAGTTTGATGTATCACTGCCATCAGGAATTACGGTGTCAAATGTTATTAACAATTCAGATTCAGGAAGCCTTATTGCGTTCAATCAGTCGTCCCCCACCTCGGCAAGGATTGCAATAGTAAATGTCAATCAAAACGTAACAAACCTGATTATCATGGTCCAGTGTAGCGGCAGTTTTAGCGGTTTGCTTTTGACTGATTTTGTCATCAGCAATGCTCAGGTAATTGATACTGGCGGCAACCAAATCTCCAGTGTTTCGCTAACATCATCCTACAATCCCGATGGGGATTTGAACGGCGATGGTCTGGTACAATCTGTCGATGCCTTACTGGCGTTGCGCCTTGCGGTTGGTCTTGACCCTCTATCGGCAAATGCCTTGATCCACGGCGATATGAATGGTGACGGCAAAATCACTTCGGCTGATGCCTTGCTGATCCTCCGTAAGGCGGTAGGATTATGAGTGCTTCACAAGAGGTCCACTTATATAAAAAGCAAAGGTCATTTTATGTTACCAATTGAAGATCAAAAGATTTATGGAATGTTTTATTCCCTACTTTTAAAATATCCTGAATTAGGGGGTAATTTTGAAAGGATGGGGGCATTTGCTACCCCAATGTGTGAACTGGATCAATTTTTTAATTTAGTCAAACCTATAAAAACAAACCATGACCTCATTCGTGTTGGTGGGCAAGTAGATGGCGGCTATTTAATACCAGACGATTTGGAAGGCATAAAAACCTGTTTTTCACCTGGTGTATCAGATACTGCGAATTTTGAATCCGAATTAACAAGTAGAGGAATCAAATGTTTTTTAGCTGATTATTCAGTTGATGCAGCGCCTGTCGTTAATCCTCTTTTTCATTTTGAAAAAAAATATTTGGGAACTACAAACGATTCCGTTTATATGACGCTAGAGGATTGGGTGAATAGGAGCGCCGCAAACCAAAGCGATTTCATATTGCAAATGGATATTGAAGGCAATGAATATTCTGTTATTGCCAGCACCGATGTTGAAACGCTTCGAAAATTTAGAATCATCGTTATTGAATTTCATGATTTACACCGCCTGTGCGACAAACAAGGCTTCGAAATTATAAACGATACCTTTAGAAAATTATCAGATGATTTCGACATCGTTCATATTCATCCAAACAATGTAATTAAACCGTTAAGTTATGGGAAATATGTAATACCTCCATTGTTGGAAATAACCTTTTTAAGGAAAGATAGAGTTTTGAACAAGCAACCCGCTACCGAATTTCCTCATAAATTAGATATGCAAAACGTTGATGGAGAGGACATTCCTCTTCCGGTATGCTGGTATATGTAATTCCTCTCAGTGAATTCAAACAGTATATTTAATTATTTCGCCATCATGTGTAGTCGTCGGCTTTTACGAACACCTGGGAATCCCCCTTCAGCCGCTCAAACGTTCGCACTAACGTTCACACTTTATCTTAGAACAAAAAAAGGGTTCCAGCGTCGTTGCTGTAACCCTTTGTTTTCATGGCGGAGAAGTAGGGATTCGAAGCCCAAACGACATGTTTTCGATGAAGAAAATAAAACATAATAAATCAACAAATTCAAAATGTTATCCGTTAGGTGCCAGCAGCCACTGTCCATCTGGAGTGGATATGAGTTTATATCAGTTGGTGAAAGTCTTGGTGAAAGTTTATTTGGCATTACAGCGCATCACAATTTGCAATATTGTGTTCCCTGACCACAACTTAACGACCTGTGGGCATGTCCCGTGGGTACATCGGACCTCCTAGCCAGGGGGGGTGAATGATGAGGGTCATGACATTCAAAAAAACATTGACAAACCAAATTTTGCCCGATATATTACCTATAATGTTTGTAGAAGTAATAGTTTTTACGAGATTTCAGTTATTCAAAAGCGGGTTTTGCCCATCAGGCTAGACGCTGGGGGAAGACTCGTATATAAAGGCTGACCGGTACACCGGAGGTCAAAGGATATTCCTTTGACCTCTTTTTGTTTGTACATGCTCAAAAACGAATAGGAAATTCAAGGTTGACTGGAAATACCAGAGACCGGCCGCGTTATTCGCGCCGGTCTTTTTTATGGAGGAACGCATGGGGCATCAGCCAACCATTATCCGCAGGAAGCAGGCTGACATTAATACTGACGCGCTCCTGAAAGTCACCGAAATACTCAAAACGGTAAACCATGGCTCAATTACGCTTATCGTCCAGAGCGGACGGATTTTCCAGATCAATAAAACCGAGAATTGCAAGCTGACAGTCTCAGGTTCTGACTGAGGCACACCACTTAAAGGAGAATGTATGTCCGGAAAAAAAGTAAAAACGATTGCCATCTATGGCAAAGGTGGCATCGGCAAATCAACGACCACGTCCAACATCAGCGCCGCGCTGGCCGCCTCAGGTCTCAAGGTAATGCAGATCGGCTGCGACCCCAAGAGCGACTCGACCACAACGTTGCGCGGTGGCGGGTATATCCCCACCATTCTCGATACATTGCGGGAAAAGAAAAACGTCAAGGCGAGCGAAGTTGTTTTTGAAGGTTTTGCCGGGATCTATTGCGTCGAGGCGGGCGGACCTGCCCCAGGTGTCGGGTGTGCCGGTCGCGGCATCATCACATCGGTGGAACTGTTGAAACAACTCCGTGTCTTCGAGGAACTGGATCTGGACATCGTGGTGTACGACGTTCTGGGCGATGTTGTCTGCGGCGGCTTCGCCGTACCGGTACGCGAAGGCATCGCAGACCACGTCTTTACTGTGTCGTCGTCGGACTTCATGGCCATCTACGCCGCCAACAACCTCTTCAAAGGCATCCAGAAATACTCGAACAATGGCGGTGCGTTGCTGGGCGGCGTCATCGCCAACTCCATGAACTCCCAGTACCACAGGGCCATCATCGACGATTTTGTCGAAAACACCAAAACCCAGGTGGTCGAGTACGTGCCCCGTTCGATTACCGTCACCCAGTCGGAGTTGCAGGGCAAAACCACCATCGAGGCCTTTCCCGATTCAGAACAGGCCAAGGTGTACAACAAGCTGGCGGAGAGGATCTTCAACCACACCGATTCCAAGGTGCCGGCACCGCTCAACGACAAGGAGTTGCACGACTGGGCTTTCAAATGGGCCGACACGCTCCTGGCCATCGAAACAGGCGAGGTGCGCAGCGAAGGCGCCAGTATCTGAAACGGCATTTTCAGGGTTTCAATAACATTCGTGAGGAGGCGGCATGGCCAGAATATTCAACAGTGTGACGGATTTGATCGGAGGGACGCCACTGTTGCGATTGCATCGGACTGCGGAAGACGCCGTGGCCGACGTCGTGGCAAAAGTGGAGTCCTTCAATCCGGGAGGCAGCGTCAAGGACCGCATCGGCTTCAGCATGATCAAGGATGCCGAGGAACGTGGGCTGCTGAAAAAGGATACCGTGATCATCGAGCCCACCAGCGGGAATACCGGTATTGCACTGGCGTTTGTGGCCGCCGCCAAGGGGTATAAGCTGATTCTGACCATGCCGGAAACCATGAGCGTTGAGCGGCGCAATCTGCTCAAGGCCTATGGTGCAGAACTCATCCTCACTCCGGGCGAGAAGGGCATGAAGGGGGCCATAGAGAAGGCCGAGGAACTGGCGGCCACGACACCCAATTCCTTCATTCCACAGCAGTTCAACAACCCGGCCAACCCCGAGATCCATCGAGCCACAACGGCCGAGGAGATCTGGAACGATACCGACGGCAAGGTGGACATAGTTGTTGGCGGAGTGGGTACCGGCGGCACCATTACCGGCGTTGGCGAGGCGCTCAAGGAGCGTAAACCAGGGGTCAAAGTGGTCGCCGTGGAGCCTTTCGACTCGCCGGTTCTGTCGGGAGGGCAGGCGGGGCTGCACAAGATCCAAGGGATCGGGGCCGGCTTTGTACCCGGTGTTCTCAACCGCAACATCATCGACGAGGTTTTCAAGGTCAAGAATGAGGAGGCATTCGAGATCAGCCGGCGACTTGCCCGCGAAGAAGGGCTTTTGGTGGGCATCTCATGCGGCGCCGCTGCCTTCGCGGCCATCCAGATAGCCAAACGTCCCGAGAACAAGGGCAAACTGATCGTCGTCGTGCTCCCCGATACCGGCGAGCGCTATCTCTCAACCGCCCTGTTTCAGCAGGAAGTCTAAATAGTATTCGCCATCGCCAGGAGGAAGTGGTTCATGAGTTCAATCCAAGGAAAACAGCTTGAGGGAATCATGTACGACAATAGCAAGCAATTCACTGCCATTGCCGTCAAGAGCACGTCGGGCGTGAATAAGGCATCCATATCTCTGGTGGACCGGTTATGGGCGCTCAACGACCGTCTCTTGGACTGGTACGGCATAATCTTCCTGATTGCAATCTGGGAGATCGGCCCTCGCCGGGGATGGATCGATTCTCAGTTTTTCCCCCCGCCGTCGCTCATTATCACTGAAGGAATAAATATGGCCGAGAAAGGCGAACTTCTGATTCAGATTACCTCCAGCCTGCAACGCCTGTTTCAAGGACTTGCAGCCGCCCTGGTGGTCGGTATCCCATTCGGCTTTATCCTGGGGGGATGGTTCCCCCGCCTGACTCATTTCCTGCGGCCGCTATTGAGACTGTTTGCGCAGCTTAACGCCTTCGCTCTCTTCCCGCTTTTTGTCCTGTTTTTCGGCATCGGGGAACTGGCAAAATTCGCCGTCATCTTCTGGTCGTGTCTCTGGCCCATCCTCTTCACCACCATCGCAGGAGTCCAGGGGGTCGATCCGCTGTACGTCAAGGTGGCTCGTTCCATGGGGAGCGGCAGACTGACAATCTTTGTCCGTGTGCTCTTTCCCGGCGCCCTGCCGTCTATCTTTACCGGTATCAGGCTCGGCGCCACGGTTGCCTTCCTGATGCTGATCGCTGCCGAGATGATCGGCGCTACGGCCGGTCTCGGATGGCTGGTGCTCAATTCACAGGTGAATTATGTTATTCCAAGGCTTTACCTTGCGGCAGCCATTATTGCCTTTCTTGGCATGAGCATGAACTACTTGATTCATTTCATTGAGACCAGCGTAATCAAATGGAAGGAAACCGTCGAAGTTTAGTTGCATCGGGAGGTATCCAGGTATGTCGCACGATAGGAAAAAACCAACATTCTCATTATTGCAGCACACCGACAAGCTATCCATCGTACTTTTTTTCGTGGTGTGGGAACTGCTCCCCAAGCTGGGCGGCATAGTTGAAACATTCATCGTTCCGCCATCGACGGTAGCACAGGTCCTGTATGAGATGGCAAAATCCGGCGAGTTATACCCCCATGTCAGCATCAGCCTGTTTCGGGCGGCAAGCGGTTTCGCGACTGCCGCCATCCTCGCCGTACCACTCGGGTTTCTACTGGGCGGAGGGTTCCGCACCTTCGAACGGCTGGTCAACGCCCCACTGCGGTTTCTCGGGCAGGTCAATCCTTTTTCCCTGTTTCCGCTCTTCATGCTGATTTTCGGCATCGGTGAGCTCTCCAAAGGTTCAATGATCTTCTGGGTATGTCTCTGGCCGATCCTGTTCAATACCATCAACGGAGTCAAGGCCATCGATCCGTTGCTGGTCAAATCGGCCCGCTCCATGGGGACAAGTGTCTTTACGCTTTTTTTCAAAGTCATCCTTCCGGCTGCCTCCCCAGGTATTTTCCATGGGCTCAAAATGGGTTGCGGCACGGCATTCTTCATGCTGATAGCGGCAGAGATGATCGGCGCCAGTTCCGGGCTGGGCTGGTTGGTCTGGAACGCCCAGATCAATTTCCAGATGCCGCAACTCTTTGCCGCGACTGTGCTCATCTCGGCCCTCGGTCTGTCCCTCAACCTTTCGTTCGGGGCGCTTGAAAGCAGGCTGGTGGGTTGGAAACAGAAGTCGGCCACAGATAATACTTAGGCGGAATCAAGCAGGTAACAATTGCAACCATGATTTAGTTTGACGGGAATCAAGGCAGCCAAAACGAGGTAACGTGGATGAAGATTTCGATCAAGGCCAGGCTGGTGGCGGGGGGCATGCTGTTGGCAGCAGTTGCCGGAACGGTTTACGGCGTCAAGACAGTTGCGGCTGAACCCAGGAAGGAGTTGTTCGAAATCAAGACCTGGACCAGGAAAGATTGCTCCCTGGCCCCCTGGTTGGTGACCGACAAGCTTGGTTACTTTGCCGATGAAGGGATCAAACTGGTTTACACCGGGGAGACCCAGGGACCGTTGCAGATACCGTCAATCGTCAAGGGTAACAATGATGTCGGTTCTGGGCACGCTAACCAGTACGGTGCAGCCATTGCCGGCGGAGCGCCGCTGATTGCCGTGGTACGAGGCGGTATCGAGCCGGCTCCCGGTTATGACCCCAGGTTCCGTCACATGTGGTGGTTCGTCAATCCCGGCAAGACCCTGGGTATTAAGACGTTTGCCGACCTAAAGAAGATGCCGGGCAAAATCAAAATTTCCACGCTCAACAAAGGGACCTGCACTGAACTGCTCAACCAGAAAATATCCGAGAGATACGGCATTCCCAGGGATAAGTTCGAATGGGTCACCATGCCGGACATCCAGGCCATCCAGGCGCTCAAGCAGGGACTGATCCATGTATCGGCGGTACATCCCCCTTTTTACAAGGGCATGCAGGATGCCGGTGCGCTCAAGATCGCCGATTCCTCGGAAGCCGGCCTCGGCTCTTCGGCCGGGCTTTCCTTCTATTGGTTCCGCAAGGACTTTGTTCAGAAGTATCCCAAAGAAGTGGCCGGCTTTGTGCGGGCTATCAAGAAAGGGCAGCGCTGGGCCAACGCCCACCCCGAGCAGGCTGCCAAATGGACCGAGGAGGCCATTGGCGTGCCGGTGACCGGCAACCACTACTATGCCGAGGATGCCACCATTGTGGAGAAGGATCTCGAACCCTGGATCAAATTTCTGGAAGACAACAGGATTGCGCCCAAGGGCAAGATTACCGCGGCCTCTATCGTGACCCACCAGTTCGAGAATTACGGCAACGACGATAAGGTCTACCAGCAAAGGCTCAAGAAGAAAAAGTCATCGACCAGGAAGGATAAAGTAGCGTCGTTCTGATTTTATTGTACATCGCGGACATCAGGTCGGTAAAGCAAACCAGGAAGCGGGTTATTGCGGCCAAGGCAGCCAACGGAAAGGAGAAGGGACATGAACAACTCATTTGGAAAGAAGATGATTTTAGGAGGTTTATTTGCGGCGGTCGCGGTTATTGGGGCGGTCGCAGGGATGCAGTCAGTCCAGGCAGCGCCCAGGAAGGAATTGGTGGAGATCAAGACCTGGACCAGGAAGGATTGTTCCCTGGCGCCCTGGCTGGTAACCGAAAAACTCGGTTACTTTGCCGAAGAAGGGGTCAAGCTTGTCTATACCGGTGAAACCCAACCTGCCTTGCAGATACCTTCACTGATCAGGAGCAATAACGACGTGGGCAGCGGCCATCCCAACCAGTACGGCATTGCCATCGCCGGCGGAGCCAAGCTGAAGGCGGTCGTGCGGGGCGGCATCGAACCGGCGCCATCCGTCGACCCCAAGTTCCGCCACATGTGGTGGTTCATCAATCCGCACAAACACCCCAACGTGAAGAGCTTTGCCGATCTGAAGAATCTGCCCGGCAAGATCAAGGTTTCGACCATCACCAAGAATATCTGCGCTGATTTTGAGACCAAACTGCTGGCCCAAAAGTACGGTGTTCCCGTTGACAAGATCGAGTGGGTGACCATGCCTGACATCCAGGCTATTCAGGCCCTCAAACAGGGGCTGATTGACATATCCCCGGTGCATCCCCCCTTCTATAAAGGGATGAACGACTCCGGCGCCATAAAGGTGGCGGACTCGTCCGACACCGGCCTGGGAACGTCTGCCGGCCTCTCTTTCTACTGGTTCACCGAGGATTTCATCAAAAAGCATCCCCAGGCGGTGGCCGGGTTTGTACGGGCCATCAAGAAGGGACAGCGCTGGGCCAACGCCCATCCCGAACAGACTGCCAAGTGGACTGAGGAGGCCATCGGCGTGCCGGTGAACGGCAACCATTATTATGCCGAGGATGCCACCATCGTGGAGAAGGAGATCGATCCCTGGATCAAAGGTGTCGAGGATGCCGGTGTTGTGCCAAAGGGCAAGATCACTTCGGCCTCTATCATAACCCACCAGTTTGAGGCCATCGGCAACGACGACAAGGTCTACCAGGATAAGCTGAAGAAAAAGAAGACTGTCGTCAAGAAAAAGACGGCTTAGTTCAACCAGTAGAATACGTTGGAATCCCCCTCCCTCGAAGAGGGGAGGGGGGCGCGTTCAGGGGCCTGACGACCGGCGCGCCGTGGAGAGTTCGTCACGACCTGGAGCAAGCTCACTCTGAGTGAAGGAGGATGCAATGGCAATCGATTTGAAAGCGAATACCTGTCCAAACCGCGAACAGCGGGCCGGTGCGATCAATGCCTATTACGGCAAGGCCACAGATCTGGTTCAGGAAGCCCGGAACGGCACGCTTACCAACAAGGAGCGCGACTTTCAACAGTCGTCCGGCTGTGTGCTTAACTTTTATCTGACAACCCGCGTCGTGACCATCCGCGATGCGGTCATGATCGTCCACGCACCGGTGGGGTGCTCGTCAACCTCACTGCTCTATCGGGAAGTCTACCGCCGCATCCCCCTCAGCGAAGGGCGTCCCGCTGATTTCGACCTGCACTGGCTGACCACCAACATCGACGAGAAGGATGTGGTATTCGGCGGCGCCGACAAGTTGCGCTACGCCATCAAGGAGGCCCAGGAACGTTATAGTCCAAAAGCGATCTTTATCCTGGCATCCTGCACCTCCGGTATTATCGGCGAGGATATCGAGGGGGTGGTGGCCGATATGCAGCCCGAGGTTCAGGCCACCATCGTTCCGGTGCACTGCGAGGGAATCCGGTCGCGCATCATCCAGACCGCTTACGACGCATTCTGGCACGGCGTCCTGAAATACCTGGTCAAGAAGCCGACAAAGAAACAGCCCGATCTGGTCAACATCGCCAGCATGCTCTCCTATACCTGGCAGGATCGTCAGGAGATCACCCGCCTGCTGAACAGGATCGGCCTGCGCCCCAATTTCATCCCGGAGTTCGCAACGGTCGAGCAGTTCGAGATCATGGGCGAGGCCGCCGTAACCGCTCCGATCTGCCCGACCTATACCGAGTATCTGTCCAATGGGCTGGAGCAGGAGTACGGAGTACCGTACTTCATGTATCCCTCGCCGGTGGGGATAGACCACACCGACGAATGGCTGCGCACCATCGCCCGTTACACAGGCAAGGAGAAGGAAGTCGAGGTACTGATCAAGGAAGAACGCGAGAAATGGCTGCCCAAGATGGAGAAGATCCAGGAGGAATTTGCCAAGGCAAGGCCTGACGGTAAAAAGCTCGAAATTCTCGGTTCTCTCGGTCAAGGGCGGCTGCTGACCCAGGTGCCTTACTTTGAAGAGATCGGCGTCACCTCGCCGGCGGCCATCATCCAGGATTTCGACAACCTGGTGCTGGACGAGGTCGAACAGATTATCGACGAGGCGGGTGATTTCGATGTGTTGGTCAACACCTTCCAGGCTGCCGAACTGGCCCACATCACCCGCAAGTACGATCCGGACGTGGCCTTGACCTGCCCCTTCCAGGGGAGCGCCTACAAACGCAACAAGAGTTCGACCCGCATCCACGCCCTGCGCGGCGATTCCCGGCAGTGGAGCGCTCAGGCCGGCTACAAGGGCGCCATCGCCTACGGCAACTTCCTGCTGCAGTCGCTCAAGAATCGGGCCTTTCAACAAACCATGCTGGACAAGACTCCCGACACCTACAAGGACTGGTGGTATGACCAGCCCGACCCGCTGCACTACATTAAAAAGGAGATTTAACATATGGGGACCGTAAGCGCCTTGAAGCCCAAAAACGAATCACCCTATCCGGGCGTTGTTGAAGCACCGCGATATTCCTGTGCCCTGGGCGGCGCCTATATGGCGGCTCTGGCCACCTTTGGCGCGGTGCCGATCCTTCACTCCGGTATGGGATGCGGCATGGCGCAAAACTTTGGGCAGAACTTCGCCGCCGGCCTGAACGACGCAGGTCCCCAGGGCAATACCAGCACCCCCTGCTCCTGTCTGGTGGAGGAACACGCCGTCTTCGGTGGTGAGGACAAGCTGCGCAACCTGATCAGAACGACCCTGGAGGTGATGCGCGGCGATCTGTTCGTGGTTATATCCGGATGCGTACCAGCACTGATCGGCGATGATGTTGCGGCAGTGGTCAAGGAGTTCCGTGACCAGGCTCCCATCATCCACGTCAATACGGCGGGCTTTCTGGGGAACTCCTACAAAGGCTATGAGCAGTTTTTCGAAGCGGTCATCGATCAACTCCTGACCGTACAGCCTGTCGTCCGAAAACGTGTCAACCTGTTAGGGATCGTTCCCTACCAGCATGTCTTCTGGAAGGGGAATCTGCAGGTTATCAAGACCCTGCTTGAACAAGTCGGCGTAGAAGTCAACATGATCTTTACCGAGGATAATGGCCTGGAGGCGCTACGCAATATCCCTTCGGCAGAACTCAACGTGGTTTTTTCCCCCTGGTCCGGCGTCGCAACGGCTCGCAAACTGGAAGAGAAGTTTGCTACCCCGTATCTGGTTTTTCCATCGGTGCCTACCGGGCCAAAGGATAGCACGACATTTGTCCGGAAGGTGGCCCAGCGGCTTAAACTGCCAAAGCGTAAGGTGGATGCGGTCATCGCCCATGAGGAACATCGAGCCTACCGCTTTTCGGAATACATGGCCGCCATTGCGACCATGGCCCTGCCCCATGCCTACACCGGCATCGTGGCAGATGCCGGCACGGCCATTGCCCTCACCCGCTACGGCAGCAACGAACTGGGTTGGCTGCCGGAGCTCGTCATCATAACCGACAATCCGCCCGAGGAGTTCCACGACGAGATAGTCCGCAATCTGACCATAGGGCTGGATAGCGTCGTCAAGCCGGAAGTACATTTCGAAATCGATTCGCACCGCATCCGCCTGCTGCTCCGCGAACATACCCTGCAACTGCTCCTGGCCAGTTCCCTGGAAAAGTACTTAGCCGTGGATGAACTGAACGCCATGCAGGTCAGCGTGGCCTTCCCGGTCTACGACCGGCTGATTGTCGATCGCAACTACGCCGGTTATCGGGGCGGTTTGGCGTTGATGGAGGATGTGGCCTATAAATACGGCGGGCCACTCTAAGAGGGGTTTCCCTTGGCGGCCCGGATTTGACTGCATAATAATTACATAAAGGAGCAAGAACATGGCAACAACTGCTGATGCCGCTAAAATTGAAATAAAGGGCATAAACCGGATATTTCAGACGCGCGGGCGGGGAAAGGGAGACGGGCCCAAGGAGTTTGTGGCCTTGAAGGATTTCAACCTTAAAGTCAACAAGGGTGAATTTGTCGCCATTGTCGGACCTTCCGGCTGCGGTAAATCGACCCTGCTGGACATCCTGGCCGGATTGGCCAAACCGACATCGGGCGAGATCCTGATCGACGGTAAAAAGGTTACCGGCCCGGCCCTGGACCGCGGTATCGTTTTGCAGGGGTATGCCCTGTTTCCCTGGCGCACCGTGCGTCAGAACGTGGAGTTCGGCCTCGAGATCAAGAAGGTTCCCAAGCAGGAGCGTAAGGAGACCAGCACCCGTTTCATCAATCTGGTCGGGTTGGATGGCTTTGCCGACCACTTTCCCCACGAGTTGTCCGGCGGAATGAAGCAGCGGGTAGCCATTGCCCGCGCGCTGGCCTACGATCCCGAGGTGCTGCTGATGGACGAACCGTTTGCCGCGGTTGACGCCCAGACCCGTGAGACTTTACAGGATGAGCTGCTGCGCATTTGGGAGGAAACTGGCAAGACCATCGTATTCGTCACCCACAGTATCGAAGAAGCGGTCTTTCTGGCAGACCGGGTGGCGGTATTGGCCACCAATCCCGGATCGATCAAAGAGGTGCTGGATATTGATCTACCGCGCCCTCGCCACAACAGCGACATCCGTTCGTCGGCCGAGTTCGGCTGGGTCAGGCACAAGGTTTGGGAACTGCTGCAGAACCGAGAACAGAGGGATGAAAAGCCCCATTTGGTCAGCTCCTCGGTGGCAGACGCCATTTCGCCGTCTGCATCCCTGTAATTCGTTGCTGCGAATACGCGTAACAGGTTACGAAAGAGTATAAGAGAATCTTTATGGATAACAGGTGGGCATCACTTAGACATTTTCTACTCCGCTGGTCCGGTGTTGCCCTTTTTCTGGTCCTGTGGGAGATCGGTCCGCGCCTCGAATGGATCGATCCCTATTTCGTGCCCCCATTTTCCACAATTGTCGTGGAGATCGGCAGGCTTCTCACGGAAAACTATCTGGGGATTCACATCCTGGTCAGCGTGTGGCGTGCCCTGACCGGCCTGCTGATAGCGCTTGCCGTCGGGATCCCGCTCGGGATCGCGCTCGGCCGAGTGTACCCGCGAATAGCCGAGGCCATCAGCCCCATATTGAGGGTGCTGAGCCAGGTGAACCCGTTTTCGTTGCTGCCGGTGTTTGTGCTGTTCTTCGGTATCGGCGAGACAGCCAAGCTTGTGGTTGTCGGTTGGGTATCCCTTTGGCCGATCCTGTTCTACACCATTACCGCCACCCGGGATGTTGATCCTGTCCAGGAAAAAAGCGCAGCCTCCATGGGGATTTCTTCCTGGGATATGATTCTGAAGGTTATTCTTCCGGCAGCCCTACCGACAATCTTCGTCGGGATACGGATCGGGGCGACCATCACCTTTTATATCCTGATCGCAGCCGAGATGCTCGGCGCCAGCGCCGGCCTTGGCTATCTGGTGCACAATGCGGCCATGAACTACCAGATTCCGCGCATTTATGCCGGAGCTACCTTCATCGTCATCTTCGGCTACCTGTTGAACCGCCTGCTGCTCTACCTTGAGAAACTTCTTTTTGCCTGGCGGGAGGATACGTCATCAACGATTACAGCCACCTCAAAGGGTGTCGCGCCATCATGGCGCCCCGGCAGGGGTTCGGTCTATGCGGCCGGGGTGGCGCTCTTTATCGTCATCATTTTCGGTGGTATCGAAGTGCAGAAGGTCAACCAGGAGGCCGCCTCGGTGGATCCCGGTTCCCACTCACGGCATTTCGGGACTCCGGTGGATGCCGGCAGCGGGAATTAGATTATGAAACCAACCATTATCTTATTGCATAAAATTATTGCGATTATCCTATTCCTCGCGCTTTGGGAGTTGCTGCCCCGTACCGGTTTGCTCAATCCGCTCTTCATTCCGCCCCTGTCAGGGGTGGTGACCTCCTTGCGTGACCTTCACGCCAGTGGAGAACTGGTCATGCATACCCGGATAAGCCTGGTGCGGGCCTACATAGGGCTTCTGGCCGCCGTCTCGGTCGGCCTGCCCCTGGGGCTTCTTCTGGGTGGCTGGTTTCCCCGCATTCAAACGGCCACGGAGCCGCTCATGGAGCTGTTCGCCCAGGCTAACCCGGTGATTCTGGCCCATATCATCATTTTTTTCCTCGGCATCGGCGAGTCGGCCAAGACGTTCATCATCGCCTGGCTGTGCGTCTGGCCCATCACCTTCAGTACCATAACCGGCATCCGCAGCGTGGATTCTTCGCTTCTCAAGGCCGCCCGTTCACTGGGGTTGGGACGCTGGCAACTGTTTATCCGCGTGGTGCTGCCTTCGGCCGCCCCCTCAATCTTTACCGGGCTACGTCTGGCGGCCGGTTATGCCTTCATCATGCTGGTGGCTTCGGAGATGATGGGCGGCAGTAACGGGATCGGTTGGTTGATCGTTCAGAGCCAGGAGAGTTATAATGTCACCCGTATCTTTGCCGGCGCAACCGTGATCACCTTTCTTGCCGTTGCAACTGACAGCCTGATAAAGCTTGTCGAAAAACGGGTGGTGGTCTGGGATGCCCACGTAAGCGAGGATTACCTGAAGCTGAAACCCATGGCAGGAGAGAACCTGTGATTCGGATAGTTGCAGCGGCACTGTCTTTTCTCCTTATGGCCGCCATGGCCGAGGCGGCCTCGCCACGCATCGGCGGGCCGGTCGATGCCATCCGTCTTCCGAACCTGACCGGCAGGATCATTGATACCGGCCAGGCCAGAGGGAAAACCGTGGTGCTCTACTTTTGGAACAATCTGTGCGGCTGCACCGAGCAGTTGATCGCCTTGAACAGTTTTGTTTCCAATCAGAAGGGGCGACCGTTCGTTTTCATTGCGGTCAACGAAGGTCAAAACAAGGCTATTGTCGAGGGGGTTATCCGTGATAACAAACTTCCTTACGAAGCCTTGCTGGACAGAGACCTGGCGGCTGGCAAGAAGCAATTTGGGATCAGGGTCCTGCCGACGATCTTTGTCATTGACAAGAACGGCATACTGCGGGAGAAACTGATCGGCATGGTTGACACGAAAAGGTTGGAGAGCATCATACAGCGTTACTTATGACACGGCAGCGATAACGATTGTTCAGGAGGTGGCACATGAGAAAAACAATGGCAACCATTACGGTGGTTCTCTGCCTTGCGCTTGCCAATAGCGCGTTTGCCCATGAACATGGCGACGAACAGGAGGTTGCGCCCCAGAGCGCACATGGCCTGAAGGTGGAAAATCCGGCCAAATGCCAGAACTGCGGCATGGACCGGACCGCATTCGCAGCCAGCCGGGTCCTGATCACCTTTGCGGACGGCACGACCGTGGGGACATGCAGCATCAACTGCGCCCATGATGAGGTGACCAGGAACGTTTCCAAAAAGATAAAGAATATCAAGGTCGCCGACTATACCAGCAAAAAGCTGATCGACGCCAAAAAGGCGACCTGGATCATTGGCGGCAATAAACAGGGAGTCATGAGCGCCACGGCCAAATGGGCGTTTGAGGACAGGGCAGGAGCGGAGAGGTTCATCAAGGAGAACGGCGGAAAGATCGCCACCTTTGACGAGGCATGGAAAGCGGCGGCCCGGTAAGGTCGGGGCTGGCTTGGGGAGCAAGTTATGAAGAGATTATCATGTATAATTGTTCTAATATCGCTGGTGTGCCTGACCGCTGCCGCCTTTGCGGCCGACCTGAAACCGCGCAAGCCGGGGCCGGGCGACAAATGCCCGGTGTGCGGCATGTTTGTCTCCAAGTATTCCGATTTCGCAGCCCAGATCCAGTTCAAGGATGGAACGGTCGTTTATTTCGACGGCCCCAAGGACCTGTTCACTTACTACCAGGGACTATCCCGCTACAACCCCAAGGAAAAACAATCCGATGTGGCCGCTGTCTTTGTGACCAGCTACTATACCCAGACCCCCATCGACGGCTTTTCGGCCTGGTACGTTGCCGGCAGCGACGTCTTCGGCCCCATGGGGCGGGAACTGATCCCCTTTGCCTGGGAGTCTGAGGCCCGGGAGTTCAGCAGGGACCACAAGGGCAAGGCCCTGCTCCGTTTCCATGCGATAACGCCGGCGATCGTCGAGGGATTGAACTGATGGCGGCCCGCCACTCGTCCACCTACCTCGCGGTAACCGGAGGTTTGCTGTCGCTGCTCGTTGTGCTGGTTGTCCATGCCCATTACGGCGAAAAGGCGGCCGGTCCGGCTCTGGCCGGCATGGCGCGCCTGGTGGGCTCCCTTGAACTAACCGACCTGTGCCTGTTCACCGAGGCGAGCTATACGCGCCACCTCGCCATGACCGATCTCACGACGCCCTTCCAGGACTCCCCCTTTGCTTTCGAGCATTTCCCCACCGGAGCGCTGGTCAGTCCGCCTGAACAGATCGTGAGGGATCATGTCCAACGTCATTGAGCGCCAACGGCATATCATCGACTTCACCCTTTCGTCTCTTCTGCGCCGCAAGGGTAAAAACAGCGCCCTGCTGGCGGTCTACACCCTGATCATCTTCATTCTGGCGTCGGTCCTGTTTTTTTCCCACGCTTTGCGGAGCGAGGCGGGGCTCGTACTGCGCGATACGCCGGAGATCATCGTCCAACGCACCATGACCGGCCGCTACCAGCCGATTCCGCTCGCCTATGCCGGCAAGATCGGGGACATCAGGGGGGTTATATCAGTCCGGCCACGCCTCTGGGGCTATTACTATGATGCCAATTTCCTGGCCAACTATACCTTGGTGGTGCCGGGTGAGAATCCGCCGGAGCCGGGCACCATCGACATCGGCAGCGGCATATCGAAATTGCGTGAGGCTTATCCGGGCGATACGATCGGCTTCACCGGTTTCGACGGCAAGCCCCGCGACTATGTCATCCGCAAGGTCGTTTCCGACGAGTCCCAACTGGTGTCTGCCGATCTGATCCTGATCTCCGAGGCGGATTACCGCTCCTTATCCGGCATACCGGCCAACCAGGCCATCGACTTGGTGCTGAAGGTGCGCAATCCCAAGGAGTATACCACCATTGCCGAAAAGATCAGGCGTCTTTTGCCTGATACGC
>Ga0326727_10005714_pt1 | contig 35085 bp, 26 predicted proteins | sample MB2enrmetagenome_FD_207643 | JGI IMG/M metagenome (GOLD analysis project Ga0326727, IMG submission 207643) | Lab enriched peat soil microbial communities from McLean, Ithaca, NY, United States - MB29MY | ecosystem: Environmental > Terrestrial > Soil > Wetlands > Peat | place: USA: New York...
AATGCCAATATAATAAGTTCCTTTGCGATCTTTAATTTAAAGCTGAAATTCACACTCGACGAAGAGCGCCAATACCTGGATTTAAGTGAACAACTGACTTACGCCCAGGAAATCCTCATGTCTCGTTGTCCTTTTCTGAAAGGCTTAAGCAAACTGCGTTATTTTTCCAGCCTTGAGCAATTGGCCCAAAGTTCGGAGGAGGACTTCATTGGAGCTCTTGCCCGCTCGGTACTCATCCTAGCCACCAAACGCAAGGATTTAGTCTATAGGGCTGAAGCTCGAATAAGCTGTGTCAATAATCTTTTGACTCAGCTTCCGCGCAGTTCAAAAATATTGGTCTTTTGCGAAAGAATTGTCATGGCCAATACAATTTATGAACAGCTACAGCACCTATTTCCCGGACAAGTGGGACGTTATCATTCCGAAATGGATGAAGGGCAGCGCAAAGAAATCCTGCGCAAGTATCACGACGCCGAAATTCGCATCCTTGTAAGCTGTCGCGCTTTAGATGAAGGTTTGAATGTCCCTTCCACTGACATCGGCATCATCGCCTCCTCCACCGGCAGCGCCCGCCAACGAATTCAGAGACTGGGCCGGATCTTGCGCCAGTCTGGGATCAAGCACACGGCCAAACTGTATTACCTATATATCGGCTCCTCCAACGAGGAAAAGGACTTGCTGTCCGGAATTTCTCGCGACTTAACAGGGGTAATTCCCATCCTGGACTTGGAATATGATCAAGATAATCAGACCTTTCAGCATACCGCTTACCAAGCTTTAGCTGACCGAGTCATTGCCTATACCCAGCATAAACAGTGGAGCAAGGAAATCATCGCTGAGATAACCAAGCACCTTGAACGCGGCAAACTGGGGTGCGATTGGTGGCTCTCTGAGCAGGACTGCCGCTTGAAAATTCTGAACGCTTTTTCCCGTTCAGAACAGAATTACTGGGTAAGCATGCGCTTACTTGTCCAAGCTAGTCTTGGTCGGTTGAGCGAATAAATGAACACTTTCACGGAATTTTCTTCTTCACATACAATACATTACATTGATCTGAAGGAGGTGTTCCCAACATTACCGATGGCAAACCTAAAGCTGTGTATAGAAACGAGGACAGAAATCATTGCCGACCCTGCCTTTACTCTAACAACCTTGCAACTAGCTATTGACAGTTTTATCGTCACAAAGGTTACCGGGCTGAAACAATTGTTGGTGCCGACTCTCAGTTACCCCGCAAAACCGCATGAGCGCGAGTGTGAAGAATACGAAAAATACGAAGAGTTCCAACCGCCCAGCTGTTCGTGCCTTAGCCGCTTTAATGTCCCACTCCCTCGCGAGACACGATCTCCGTCACCGACAGCACTTATTGAACAAGCTAATCTTTCTAAGGCCTTGAAACTTGAACCCTTAGCAGGAATCGGTTCTCCGCCTGGAACAGTGAATCTTGTGAATGGAATCACGTACGTAAGCGCGAGTGGGATTGTCATTTCTTATGGTTTTGGATTTTTGCTCAGTGTATGTGAGCCGAGTACACCCCAATGCGTTTGGCGAGTGGAAAGTTCTGAAGAAACAGGCCTCCCGGTCCTGATCAATGGGACGGGTAAGCTGATTCCCTTAGATACATATGGAGGAATTTTTCTGTTCGATGATGGAAGCAGGCTCCTAGTGACTCAGCTTGATCAGCTACTCGGTTTTACGGTACGCTATATTTTTCCGACAAGCCCTAACCTTCCCGGATCCGGGCTGACCAAACGATCGATTCAGGGTTTTGATCCAACCCGGATCTCCGTGTTTCTCAATCAAGCAAATTGCGTGAAAGTGCAGGCGGGGACACTGGCCGATATATTTCAAGGAGAGCTGAATTGTTGTTAGGTCAGCACTGCTCTCCTAATTGATTTAACCTTTGCCAGCCGTCTGCCGCCAGTTTTTTCCACAGTTTGGCATCCGAAGTAGTAAAAATCACCTGCCTGGAAAGTGAAAGTTTCTGGAAATACCTTAGAATTTCTTCCCAGAAATTTTCTCCTTCCGTCATTTTTTTTACTGAAAAGAACAGCGGTACCTCGATGTTATCGCGCAGGGCTAACTGAGCTGTGGCCATACGATAAGCAAAGTACTCCTTCTTTCCTTCCGCCCCATCTTTGGCGATCGTTCCCATGGTCAGTGAAGAAGACACCTGCCGGAGAATCCACTGTTTTTCAACTTGCAGGTCTTTACCATATTTAATTTGCCATTCTTGCCAGGAAGTTTCCAGCAGATCCCGAGCATCATCTAAGGCACCATGTAAGCCTTCATAGGCCAACCATTGCCGTTTAGCGCGTTCTATTTTTTTCTCCAGGATGGCTAAAGACGGAAATTTCCGGCTGTGCTGAAGACTTTGTTCCGTGGTCACCAGTTGCTGAGTGATTTCTGCCTGTTCTTTACGCCAGGCAGCTAGTTCCTCCACCCTATCCTCGTTGCTAAGACGTATTTCACGTTCTAAATCCGCTAAGGGTTCTAAAATCTCAGCAAGTTGCTCCAGATTCCGCTCACCGAGCATGTCATAATACTTCTTGGTATACAAGGCGACTTCTTTCTCCGCCTCATCCTTCACCCGCAGTTGCTTGGCAACTTTCATAACTACAGCCAGAATTTCCTCTCTGTCTGTCGCCGGGGTCCCCCAATTTCCCAACTTCTCCCTCAGTCGTTCTGCAGCAGCAGCTACCTTATTTCTTCCCGACTGCTGCTCTTTCAGTTCACGCTGCAGCTCCTCATTCCATAAAGTCAACTGCTGTTTTTTTTGCTGGTAATTCTCCCAGCCATTCAGCCATGCCGGAAAATCAGCTACTTTAGCCGTGCTACAAGCCCGTTTTAAGATTGCATTGCGGGAATTTACGATTCTGCGCAGTTTTTCCTCCCACCGCACTTTTTCTTGCAATCGCTCCAAATCCGTTTGCAATCGTTCTACCAGTTGCCGCCGCTCACGAAATTCTTTAAGTTGACTCGTGAATTCCTGATAATTCGAAGTATGATAGGTTTGGTAGTACTTGGCGAGACGCAGAGAAAGCCTTTCAGCGATACTTTTTACGCCAAACCGTTCCCTCAACACTCGGTCGAGGAAACTGCCAATTTGGGAGCGTTGCCACAATGCCAAATATTTTTCTCTTTGCGCTATTTTGATTTCGGCGACATCCGTTACTTCGGCCATGTTTGCAAAATTCTGGAGCTTTGCAAGCTCAGCTGTATAGATAGTTTGTGTATTCTCAAGTTCCCACTTCACGCGGATTAAGTTGTCGAGTTCCAAGTCCAACTCCTCCTGAGCCGCATTCCGTTCCTCTTCCACCCGGCTGAGCCGCTGAACCTCGTTTTCCGACACTCCCAGATATCCGGAGGTTTGCAAGAAATCTTCCGTCTCGCGGATTTCTTGTACTCTCAGCCGGACTTTAGCGGCTAAACGATCCACCTGTTCTTGGAAACCTGCCCACTCCAGACACTCTTCACGCAAGTCCTCAATCATTGCCCAATCCACTTGTGACTCAAGGGTAAGCGCAGTCAAATTAGCTTCTGATTCCTTGCGAAGTTCTTCTAAATTGGTTAGCTCACCTTGAAGATAGCGCAGCTCTCGATAATCCTGGTTTTGCCGAAGCACGGCTAAACGCTCCTGCATTTTCGTTTCACAAGCAATCCGCTCGACTAAAATCTTCTCTTTTTCCTGCAAATTCTTCAGCTCAATCTGACGCAAACGATCTTGTTCTTGCTGACGATGCGCTTCCTCCCATTCATGCCGTAAGGCATCATAGTTGGCCTTCACCAGGGCCATACTCTCTGTTTGTTCGATCACTCTCTTTTGCGCACCCACTATCGATGCCCGAACTTTAGCTAGGGACAGTCCTTCCTCCCCGCCATGCCGCAGGTTGCGGACACGTCGGGAAAAGTCATCCGGTCCTTTATCTTCTAACCATTCTATGATCCCGCTGTGACGAAAAGCCTGCGGCTTTACCCGAAATAAATATTCCCCTAACGTCATCGTTTCCGGCAAAGTCAACGTCTGTCCGGTTTCATCCTCAATCTCTAAAGTAGAGGCTCGCTCCCGTCCATCATCCTGTTGGATGAATTGGCGACTTATATGTAAGCGGGCAGTATCTTCCTTACTCAGCCATACCTCCACCCTACCCTTGCAACTTTTGGTTTTGGAAGTCCGAGGATTCTTCTGATTATAAAATAGTTCCAAGAATAGCTCACCAAGCGTCCTTTGACGACTTCTCCCCTCAGAAAAAAGCAGCACCGGTCCTTCGGGAAATGTCAAATCGAGATCTTCCCATTCTGTGAGGTTAGTGCTTATAATTCGTTCAATCCTCATCGTCTACCCGTCCCTGCCCCAGTGCGGCTAATCCGATTTTCTGTACCAACTCCCAGTGTCCGTAATCCTCAGCGCTCTCTGCCAAATCGAGGCGCGCTTGTATTTTGTCGACAAATATCTGGGATAGAGTAGGATAGCCATCTCTGTCTCTAGTCATTGGTTCTTTAGTCCGAATGACATCTGGCTCAAATTGCGTCAATTGCCCTTCAAAAGGTAATACTTCGACGAAGCGGAACTTATTCTCTAAAAGCTGCTGCAAGACTGGTATAGCCGCCTCGACGTCTGGCAGATGTCCGGACAACTTGATCCTGAATAAATCCTTTTGCCGCTCTTCGGTACTCGTCTCTGCCAACAGTTGTGCAGCAAGGTCTTCCAAATCCGCCTGGACGACCAGATTCTTTTCAATATATCGGCGCTGTCCCAATTCCAAAAATTCGAACCGGGCACATTCTTGCTCAATCTCCCCTAAAAGTACACCATGCGGACCACTCTCACAAAAGCTTCGGGCTTCGGGCGAACCACTATCGATCCAGATTGTTTTTCCCGCTTGCCGAGTCCCGCTCCAAGCCTCCTGATGCCCCAGAGCTAGGTAGTTCAGACCACTTGCAGCAATCTGCTTAGGCCGGATGGAGAGAAGTCCTTCGCTATTCATCCCTGAAGCTACTTCAGCATGAAGCAGCATCAGTTGAAGCGTACCGTCTCTCGTGGCCTGAAAACCCTCAAGAAATGGCTCATCTTGGCGATAGGCTATCCAGCCGGCGCCATAAACCGTTACGTTTAAGTCAGAAATCTCCACACTGCTAAGGGTACCTGTGAATATATGCACATTACTTGGCCATACGACCAGACGATAAGCAGATGTAGTAACAAGCGGGTCCCTTTCCCCCGGTGCTATAAATATTTTCGTACCATCCAACTTGGCAAATGATTTGGCCACCCGCTCGACGGTCTCTTTGCGCACATACTCCTGCTCAAACAAATTACCGGCCAGTAAAAGAAGCTCAACTTTTTCTGACCGGCAAAGGGAGAGAACAGCTTCAAATGTCTGCCATAAATCTTGATTACGCTGTGCAGCCCATCGCTCCGGCCCTTCCCAGGCAGGGCTGTCAAAGCGAAATCCCGCGCAATGCAAAACACTTACACACGAAGCCACGTAGCAACTCACCTCACTACAACAAGAAAATCCGACGGACTATATCTAGGCTTTCGACATGACCAGCCTAAATTCCTGTATAAGCCTGTCGGACATCCACTTTAACATCATAAAGCGTACTTCCTGCTGCTCTATCGGTCAGTCGTTGAGAGGTGAGAGCATTTACAGCGCCATCTCCGGGCGCATTTCCGTTCCAGAACAGTCCCTCGGTCACCACTATTCCTGGGGGAACCTTTGACGTTACCTTTAGGGTAAAATTCACCGCACCTCGCCGGTTAAAGGCAACCACCCTCTGGCCGTCTTGGAGATTCTTATTTTCCGCATCTCGGTAACTCATCTGCAGAAAAGCCGTTTCCTTTTTGCGCAGTAAATCAGGCCGCTCATTAAACGAGGAATTCAGCGAATACAAACTAGGGGCACTCATCAGATAGAAGGGGGCATCATCACCGTAAGGCTCAAAATAGCGCGGCAACACTTCGGCTTCCTCGGGATTATATAATTCAATTTTACCTGATGGAGTAAGGAAAGTTGTTTTGTAATTCTCCGGCAGAGAGAGTTCGACAGGGTGACCTGCTTGGAGTTTCGCCAAATCAACACTTTTCAGCCACCGTGTCGGTGGCTCGATCAATCGATTAATTACTTCGTCCGTATTTAGGCCAAAGAAAGATTCTCTGAATCCCATAGCCTGGGCCAGTAACTGAAATACTTCCCAGTTCGATTTTGCTTCACCGATCGGAGAAATTACCGCTGCCGCTCTCTGAAGGCCATAATGACCATAAGCGCGGTAGAGATCCGGATGTTCCAAGGAACTTGTAGCCGGCAAGATTATGTCAGCATAGCGGGCCGTATCGGTCATAAAACGTTCATGAACGACCGTAAATAGGTCCTCTCGCCTCAATCCCTTGATAATTACATTTTGGTCAGGAGCAACGACGACCGGATTGGAGTGGTAGACATACATGCTCATGAGCGGTGGTTCTGCTAATTCGGTCAGGGCATAACCCAGTTGATTCATGTTGACGATCCGCGTTGGCTCCGGCAAGAAGTCTTCGCGCGTTACTTGTTCCGTATGTAGTGCCTTATTCGTAGAAATACTAGCCAGCAGCCCCCCACCCGGCTTACTCCAAGCTCCGACAAAAGCGGGCAGACAAGTTATGCAGCGGACAGTCATCGCCCCGTTGCCATAGCGACATAACCCTGATCCCAAAGAAATAAAGGGCGCACGGGCGTTTCCGTAACGAAGCGCCATTTCTTGGAGCACACTAACCTTGATCCCGGTAATTTGACTGACTTTATCCGGCGGATAATCAGGCAAAACCTCCCTTTGAAACTGTTCAAAGCCTTGGACATGATGATTCATAAACGGTTGATCAATCCATCCCTCACGATCCAGGATGTGCATTAGACCAAGAGCTAAAGCCCCATCGCTCCCCGGTCGAACTAAGACAACCTTATCGACGATTTGGACCGTGGGGTTTTCATAGGTGTCAATGAGCCAGACCATCGCCCCGCGTTTTTTGGCTTCTCGGACATTATGCAGCAGGTGGATGTTCGTCGCCAAGGCATTCGTACCCCATAAGATAATTAAATCGCTTTGCTGAACCTCGTCAGGGTGCGGTGCCAGAGTTTCCCCCATCACTGAGGCCCAGCCGTAGCCCTTGGCAGAGGAACATATGGTGCGGGCCAAGCGTGAGGCCCCCAAACGGTGGAAAAAGCTCTCCCCGCAATTGCGTTGGACGACCCCCATTGTTCCAGCATAGGAATAGGGTAAGATTGCCTCCGCTCCATACTCGGAAATTATTTCCTTCCAGCGCTCGGTAATGCGCTGGATCCCCTCGTCCCAAGTAAGGGCTTTAAACTGACCCGCTCCTTTTTCGCCAATGCGCAATAGAGGGTGCGTAAGTCTTTGAGGGGAATGAACTGTTTGCTCATAATGAACCATTTTAGGACATAAAGTTCCTCTGGTATAGGGATGTTCCGGATCACCGCTAACCTTAACCACTTGACCATCGACAACTTCGACTAAAAGTCCGCACGCATCAGGACAGTCGTAGGGACAAACAGATCGTTTCCATTCCGACATCTTAATAACCTCCTTGTTTCGCTCTAGCTCTAATCAATCTAATCACTTAAAACTTTAAAACGTATAATTTCCTTCATTAATACTATACACTGCCTTATACACTGCTTTATACATTGCTTTGCCTCTGAGACGTCTTTCCTGCTATAATATTAGCTAGGGAAAGGCAAATAATTCAATGGAGGATTGAACTAATGAAGATTTTAACTCAAATTAAAGGCGAAGACACTTGGCAGGAAATGACACTGGAAGAATGCTTATTTAAGACAGAGGAAGCAGGATTCTATTCACCGGGAACCGTTCAACAAATGTTGGAAGATGGGCTAGAAATAGATACACCTTGGTCAATTTTCAAGAAAGCAATATAGTAAAGCTATCCCTGCCTAAAAAACAGGCAGAACAACGAAAAACCGCCCCACAGCAAGGACGGTTTTTCATCTTTTTCATGTCTTTTTTCTATTTAATAAGACCCTCTGAAATAAGAATACAAGAAAGTTGTTAATATATTACCAGGACAATGTTAAGAATTCTTTAAGAAATTATCCTCACTACAAATACCTGCCCGTCAATAGGTTCCGTAGGGGCAATTCATGAATTGCCCCTACAAACTTATACTTTCTACCCTGATATAAGATTTATTTCATTCATCGGCGGTGCCGCAAAGCGGCATGGGGTCTGATTAAATAAAAAAAGATCCCCCCGTGGAGATCTTTTAACAATTCCCAGACTGAATAATGGTCTTGGCTTCTGAAAATTTTTGGACTGGATCATTCAAAAAAGTCCCCTCCGAATGTGCTGTTTCGGAGGGAAAAGAGGAGCATACATGAAAAAGACAAAAGACTAAAAGTCCTTTAAGACATTATACAATAATAATTTGTGTTTTTGTTAGGATTGTCTTTGGTAAGTAACGGCAATAAGACTACACATCTTCCATTATTCGAGAGCCCCGAACACCCCCTTCAATACTGATAACCTAAGCGGCTATTTCCTAATTGCCGGGATCAGCCCGGTTAATATTAGATTTGTACAGAGAAACAGCGCTCCTTTAAATGTCAATTAAAGAGAGCGCCCACTTCACGGCTGGCAATTCAGTCTGATTACTCACAAACTTTCCCTGGATTTAAAATATTATTAGGATCAAACGCAAATTTTATATTTCTCATGAGTCCTACATACTCAGGTCCGTATTGCTCCAACATATACATTTTTTTTGCAAAACCAATCCCATGTTCTCCGGAAACTAAGCCTTTTAGTTCCACCGATTTACTGTACATTGCTTCAAATACTTCTGTCAATTTCTTTTTCCAAGCCTCGTCTGAAAGATCATCCTTTAAAACATAGACGTGTAAATTTCCATCCCCAGCATGGCCAAAACTCCGGATTCTTACATCGAATTGCTTTTGCAGTACATCGGTGTATTTAATAAATTCAGCCACTTTATTTCTGGGAACAACAACATCACATTCATCCATATCGGTCGTCGCAGCTTTTACTGCCTCCAGGAAAGCACCTCGGGCAGACCACACAGCTTCTTTTCTTTCATCCGTATCAATGATAAGGACATCAAGAGCACCTTCTTCAAGGCAGATATTGGCTACTTTCTCGTAATCTTTCTCAATTTCTTCCGTGCTGTTACCATCAAACGTTAATAAAAGGTAAGCATCTGATGAATTATCCGGGAATTTTTTACCCAAAAATTCTTCGGCTGCGAGAATAACTTCTCTCTGCATAAATTCTATAGCCGTTGGTGTCGCCTTTGATTTAATAATCTTGGGAACAGTACTTATCGCCTGATCAAGATTGGGGAAAGGGATTAACAACGAGATCGCCTTCTTGGGTAAGGGTATAAGTTTTAATATCGCTTTGGTCACGATCCCTAAGGTTCCTTCCGATCCGCAGATCAGATCTTTTATACTGTAACCGGAAGAATTCTTGACTACTTTTCCGCCAACATTAATAACGTCTCCGTTGGGAAGTACGACTTCCAGTCCCCTGATATAATCTCTGGTAACTCCATGCTTAACCGCTCTCATTCCACCGGCGTTCGTATTGATGTTACCCGCTATCGTCGCTGATTTTTCACCTGGGTCCGGCGGATAGAATAAATCGTACTCTTCAACATATTTACTAATCTCCATTAACAGCACACCCGGTTCGAGCGTCAAGGTTAAGTTCTCTTCATCAATTTCAAGGATTTTGTTCATTCCGCACATGTTCATCATAATTCCGCCGAAAATTGGAACAGATGCCCCTACTAATCCTGTTCCCGATCCTCTCGCAACTACAGGCAGCAGATTTTCAGAGGCGTATTTCATGATTTTTGACACTTCGTCTGTTGACCGAACCTCAACTAATACGTCAGGCCTTCTGCTGACTCCACCTAATTCATCATGGCTGAAATCTTCATTGATAGCTTCTCCCGTAAAAACTCTATCTTCTCCTAAGATTGACACTAAAAACTCCAGATCCTCAGCAGCAAGCGTTTTATAATTATTCACGAAATCCCCTCCACGTCTCATAATTTACCCAAGACTAACCGAATACTCCACTATCGGGCACAAACCTCAGCCCTTGAGTTTTTGAGGTTTTCAATTAATTGGGGAACGATCTCATAGATATCTCCGACTACGCCATAATGAGCAACGTTAAAGATTGAGGCATGGGGGTCTTTATTGATCGCCAAGATTCGCTCAGAACTGTTCATTCCGGCAGCAAACTGAACTGCGCCTGAGATGCCGAGAGTAACGATTAGCTTTGGCTTAACTGTTCTGCCCGATAAACCGATTTGCTTCTTAGCGTTAATCCAACCTGATTCAACTAAGGGTCTTGTCCCGGCTATTTGAGCGTCAAGCAGAATCGCTAATTCCTCAATCATGGCCAGATCTTTTTCTGACTTCAAGGCTCTTCCGACGGCTACGATGACCTCTGCATCCGAAATATTTTCTTCAACTTCTTTTTGGATAACCTTTAAGACTGCAATATTTGACGATAATTTTTCCCGATCCAGTTCACATACAGTAATCTTGCCGCTTGGCTCGCATTGTTTTTCCGGCGCATTCATAACTTTATATCGGACCGTTGCCATTTGTGGTCTGGTGTTCGGACAGATGATTTGCGCCATGACGTTGCCCCCGAAAGCCGGTCTTATCTGAACAAGGTCAGTATCTTCTTTCATTTTCAGCACTGTACAATCTGCGGTTAAACCGGTTCTAAACCTCGCCGCTACCCTTGGGGCCAGCGATCGGCCAATCGTTGTGGCTCCCACTAACAAAGAAGATGGTTTTATCTTGTTAACAAAGTCTTCAAAAGCCGCAGTATAGGGTTCTATCCTGAAATGGTTTAATTCCTCATAGTCATAAACAAAGACTTCGTCAACTCCATAATGAAGTAATTCCTGAGCTCTATCTGTAATCTGATAGCCAATAAATACGCAGTAGACAGGGAAATTAACCACTGCAGCAAGTTCCTTAGCTTTTCCGATCAGTTCCATAGTCACCGGATGAATTTCACCTTCTGAGTGATCAACATAGACTCCGATACCTTGCCATAAACTCTTATCAACCTTAACAATTTCTTCTTCAATAAATTCCATGACACCTTGCGGTCCCTTTTTAACGCATATCTTGCACATCTTACAACCGGCATTGATTTCAATAATTCCGTTATAATTTTCGATCGCCTTAAATGGACAAACATCGATTAGTTCTTGAATATTGGACAGATTAACTTTTTCTTGGTGACAAATTAGCTTGCTCATCTGACTACCTCCGTTTCTTTATACAAACTTCAGCTGTTTGAGTTTTTCCGCTATTTTAAAACTAAGCTGGGTCCCAGTACCTGTCCAGGTTTCTCTGTCGTTATTAACAGCAGGGGGAAAGATTCTTTCAACCTGAGTTGGGGAACCGGTAAGTCCATACCTCTTTTCATCCTGATCTTCAAAATCATTTAAGGTTATAATCTTGATTTCTCGATCTCTCGTACTTACTTTTCTCTTATAGGATGGAAGTCTTGGCTGAAAGATATCTTTTTCTACGGTTAGAAGGCAGGGAAATTGAATTTCAGCGATTTCCAGCGTATTCGGCATGTCCATTTCCACGACAACGGATTTCTCTTTTAATTCAATTATTTTTAAGACGTTGGCAATATGCGGTATTGCCAGATACTCTGCCATCTCCGGACCAACTTGAGCGGTATCTCCATCCGTCGTCTGCTTTCCACAAAGTATCAGATCGAAATTACCCATCTGGCGAATCCCTTGTGAAATTGTATAAGAGGTCGCCAAAACATCTGCTCCCGCAAATTTTCGATCTGAGACCAGAGCACCTTCATCTGCACCCATCATAAAGGCTTCTTTGATTACTTCTAGGGCCTGCGGTGGTCCCATACTTATAACTTTAATCGTTCCGCCTTCTTGCTCCTTAATTCTCAAAGCTGTTTCAATGGCATATAGATCATAGGGATTCATTTTGGAATCTACACCGTCTCTTTTTAAAACACCTGTTACCGGATCAACTTCAATCTTCGTAGTCCCTGGAACTTGTTTGATACAAACTAATATTTCCATGACCTTACCTCCCATATTGTAGATTCACAAGAGCTTCTATAACTAATTAATTTAATAGGAAATAGTATGGTTATGCTTTTACGCTCACACGAGTCAGGACCCTACCCTTGTATCACCTGATTGCCATAAAATTAACTTTTGATGCACTTAATTATGTTTTCAGTATTGGTCTGACCACCTAACCATTTAATAATAACATAAAGTTCTTACTTGTACAAAATTATTAATTCCCATATCTCTAACAATGCCCCTTTTCGAACCGATAACTTCGTTATAAATCAGATTCCGATTCTTATACTCTAACATTTTGATATTTTTCTTTGGATTTGCCACAGTGAAATTTGTTGATACATTGGATAAAGGTCTTTACTGTCGCTGGCGACACTGCGGTAACCATCATTTCTCTGGCAGGGACCGGGACGGTTGACGTATTGCTATTCATTCTGCATCTTTGACATTCGTCTTGCATCCCGGAACATACCACATATTAATTTTCATCTCACCCTTTGTGAACCAACAGGTTTATAAAAGTTTCTAGATAGCGGGACCTGGGCAATCTGCTTGGTAATACTTGTCTTGGAGCTCTTCTAAATGGGTGACTATCTTCATCCGGAAATTCTCATCCTTAAGCTGCCCTAATTCGCTGACAACTTTAACATCGGCCTCTCTTTCAGCCATTTTTTTATTGCTCAAAAAGAACACCCCCTTAATATTTTCGATAATAGTATTTCCTAAAATATCGGAATGATGTTTGAGATTTTTTTAACCGTACATTATTAACGACCTTGACGCTCCGAAGTTTAACTTGCTTGAAAATCGCTGTTACTTTGTCCGACCAATCTCGTGAAACATATAAACCTATCTGAAAGCCCGAATTGGGTTTAGTGATCGAGTGTCTGGTCGAAGTGTAAAGATCAAAAGATAGGCCCTGCAGAGAGAACTGCAAGGCCTATCTTTTAATTGGGGTAATATTCAACTTGCGAAGTTGTTTTTTATAATAAGTTCGTTGGCAAGTCAGAAATTTAGTATCGTAGATTCAGTAAAAATGTTAAACTAGGCTAAGAAGGGAGTAAATAAATGATTAGACAAGCAGCAGAAAATGATTTGAGCAAAATCCTTGACATCTATAACGACGCCATCTTAAATACTACGGCAGTATACACCTATAATGTTCAGACCCTTGAGGAAAGAATGTTATGGTTCCATAAAAAAAATGAGGATGGATTTCCTGTCCTTGTTTTTGAGGAGAATAATACAGTTGTTGGATTTGCTACTTTTGGCCCTTTTAGAGCTTGGCCTGCCTATAAATATACGATAGAGCATTCGGTTTATGTACATAACGACTGTAGGCGTCACGGAATTGGCACTGAGCTAATCAAAGAAATAATTAAAATTGCTGATGAAAGAAAGTTTATGACACTAGTTGCCGGCATTGATGCGTTTAATGAAAATAGTCTTAAAATGCATGAGAGATTAGGCTTCACATACTCCGGCTCAATTAAAAAGGCTGGCTTTAAGTTTGGCAAATGGCTTGATTTGGTATTTTATCAAAAAAATCTTTCCGGTCCTGAAAATCCAATGGATGGGTAACTCGCGAAGAAAAATTGCCAGTCAGAAATCAAATGACCTTTAATCAAATATGCTTTACGTGGGGAAAATCGTATAAAAAATCGTCCCATTATTTCCTGTTTTAAATTCAAAAATAGCCTTATGCCTTTGAGCAATTCCTATAGAAATGGCTAGTCCAAGACCTGTTCCAGATTCTTTCGTGGTGAAAAATGGGGTACCAATTTTCTCTTGCAAATCGAGAGGTATTCCAGTTCCATGATCTTTGATGGCTAACACAACTTTATCTTCCTCTAAATAAGTACTAATAATAACGCTCCCATTTTCTGGAGTAACATCCAACCCATTACGTACCAAGTTCAAAATGAGTTGTTTTATTTCATTTTCGTTGATCATGATATTGGGCAATATATCGAGATCAAAGATAACTTCTTTATTATTGTTATAGGCATCAGCCTGAAGCATAGGGAACACCTTATTAATAACCTCGTTGATGTTTTTAGATTTAATATTATCCAGGTTAGCTTTAGCCAAGGATAGAAAATCCGTAATTATTTCATTGGCCCGGTCAATCTCAGAGACCATCAAGTCCATATACTCCTTGTCTTGTTCGTATTTTGATTTTGACCCAAACATTTGCAGAAACCCCTTAACCGTGGTGAGCGGATTTCTTATCTCATGACTGATTCCTGCTGCTAACTGACCTATAAGATTAAGTCTTTCTAAACGGGCAAACTCAAGCTGTTGTCTTTTCAGTATGGTGATGTCTCTAAATAAAACTGTCAAACCTTCCTCAAATGGATAAGCATGATATTCATAGTATCGATCAGGAATTACAATACCCTCTGCTTCCCAATGGATCGATTCATATAGAGACAAAGACATTGCTTCTTGCAGTTTTTCATAAGTTAGAGAACCGATTATTTGAGGGAATATCTCCCAAAGGTATTTTCCTAAGATTTCATTCTTATCAAGCGAAATTAGTTTTTCTATTTCGCTGTTAGCAAACGTAAACTGCCATTTGCGGTCTATCGCATAAAAGCCATCTGAAATTCCTTCCATAATACTTTTTATATGGCGTTTCGATGATTCCAGTTCTAAATTCATCTGCTTTAATCCATCTGTGAAACAACTGATTTTGTTTAAGATAGGGCTTAATTCAGGTAATTTATTTAAAACTTGTTCTTGTTTGCTATTATCATTAGAAATTATCATTTTACAAAATTTCTCCAGATACAATTCAATCTGTTTAATATTCTTTCTAACCAAGAATATAATTAAAATTGTCAGGCTTAAAACTAATATAATCATTTCACTCCAGTTGTAGAATGATAATTCTAAATAATCCGCATTCTTTGCACAGGCCCAAACATAACCAACTATTTTTCCTTTATCATAAATTGGGATATTAATCTTAACCTTATTATTGTCTGATAAGTAGTTAAATTCGTTTTTTGATCCTATCATTGAATGAATTTCATTAAACAAAATATTATCATTATTTTTATTTTCAACTATAAGATCTAATTCGATATCATAATAGCCGATCAGATTTTCATTTTCATTTTGATTATCAATTATTGAATGTATAATACCCTCTATCTTTGATATTTTTTGGCTCTTAGTTAACATTTTATTTATTTTCAATTCTTCTATAGTGGAGATTTGTGACTGTATTTTTGTTTGTGCATTTAATGCACTAATTAACAAATTATAATCGAATTTCAAGACCTGTTTTTCCCAGAAATTTTGCCCATAGATTATTATGAAAATAATAAGAAAAATAAAGATACTAAATATGACCTTAAATAAAGTCAATTGAATGATAGATTGTTTATTTAGGAAATTTCTTATCTTGAAAATCATCTAGTTATCCTCTTTCTCCCCGAAATTGTATGAATAAAACTCGACTAAATATCCATCTAGAATGATGATAAAAAGCTCGACAAATCCATTGCAAACAATATAAAAGCTGGGATATCCCAGCTTTTATATTGTTAAAGATATGTTTGTTTGCACGCTAGGAATCTTCTAAATTATCTTTGCAATGCTTTTGGAATTCTGGGTTGATACAACCACGCACCACATGCGAAAACAGACGTTGCACTAGCTAGGAGCAATAGTATTGAAGCAATAGTGGCAAAGAAATACTTTTTCATAGCCTTTACTCACCTCCTTTTATTAAAAACAGGTAACAAGGTGATACTTTGATAGAATACACCTAGAACCATACTAACACTTACATTATCAATGAACGGAATCAGCAAGAATGTAACAACTACGAAAAATATCGAGGAAACCTTGAGCCGCATTTTCAAGCTACTAGAACGAATCGGCTTTGATTCGCTGTCTACAGGTGCTAAAAAAGCGACTAGTAAAAAGGATAAAATTAAAAGTATTATCAGAATAGTCTGATCAATCAAGCAACAATTAATAAGTTCTTTAGTTAATACTCCAATTAAAGTATATGTAATAGAACTAATGGTCAAACATTTCAGTGGAGTATTAAAATGAGCTCCTCCCGATATTCTTCGTAATGAACCGCCGAAAATTGCAGCAACCAAAGTTGGTATAAAAACGTTTAAAGCATATCCTAAAAACATTATTAGCAATAAGTTTAAGACGAACAGAATTACTGTTTCAGTGGCATAGGCTATAAGTTCTTTTTTATCTTTGCTGTAATTCAATTCAATTGTTATTATTTCAGTAAGTTTATTACTAATATTTTCAGAGAAATTCATTCTTTCTCCCCTCTTTTTTGCATAAATCTATTTAATAAAAAAGCAAAGAGTAATAAAAGGATCGTTTGAGGTTCTCCTATAGCAATCCTTATTACTAAGTTATTGAATAGGGTTTCAGGTGTTACTCCAAAGACAGGCATTAACAATGAAAGACATACAAACTCAAATATTACTAAAGCTAGAAAGCTCAATAGGCTCGCAAGAAGGGATAAACTCAAATCACCTCTGCCTAACCAAGTTAAAGCTATAAATAATAAAATAATTAGCAAAAATAAATGAACCCCAAAAAGCATGGGAAACAGTCTCACTATATAAGAAATAATAGCTAAAGTAATCCCAATCAATAAAATTTTATTCCACTTCAAGGGTATTCTAGCAATTACAAATGCTAAAACTACTACTGCAGTTTGTTCAGGTATTCCTTGTAAGAGCAAGGCAATCCATGGAATCTTTATAGATCTCACAACCTCTCCGATTACACATAACCGCTCTTTTCTACAATTACACAAACACCCCACTATTCTTCTTTAATTCCAATTATTGCACACTTCTAGAGCGAATTTACACGAATCTTGTCTTGCGAGAAAATATTCTATTGATTTGGAAAGCAATTATTTATTAACATGGCTTCTCCAATTTAAAGGTTCAGAAACTCTTCGGTATAATTTTATTTAATAGAAAAGCAAAGATATATAAAAGAAATACATGAATCTCTCCTACGGCAATCCATATAACTATGTTATTGAACAGGGTTTTAAGTGTAAATCCAGAAATCAGAATAAACAGTGACATGCAACAAAACTCAAAGATTCCTAGCACCAAAATACTCACTGAACTTGCAAGAAAAGATAGAGCCACATCACCGTTACTTAATTTAGTCAAAATGATGAATAATATAAGGAGTAGCAAAATAGTATGGATTCCAAAAGGGATAGGAAATAGCCTCACCACATACACACAAAATGCTAAAAAAATACTAACTATTAAGATCTTATTCCATTTCAAAGGTATTCTAGCAATTACAAATGCTAAAATTACTACTGCAGTTTGTTCAGGTATTCCTTGTAAGATTAAAGCAATCAATGGAATTTTTATAGATCTCACAACCTCTCCGATCACACATAACCGCTCTTTCCTACAATCTCACAAACACCCCACTATTCTTCTTCAATTCCAATTATTGCACACTTCCAGAGCGAATTTACACGAATCTTGTCTTACGAGAAAATATTCTATTGATTTGGAAAGCAATTATTTATTAACATGGCTTCTCCAATTTAAAGATTCAAAACGCATGGTTGCACTGTTTTCTGATAACGGTGCAACCATTTTGGCTTTCATAAGCCTCAATACTCATGATAACCAAATCAAAATCATCTCGGGTTCGACAGTCTGTAGGCATACAAAAAGCCCCAAAGCCCTGCAACGCAAGGGCTAGAGGCTCTAGTGTTTTCAAATCAATAATTCTATAGGGCGTTCTAACAGCGCCACCAGTAAATCCACGGCTGCTTCAACATCGCGTTTGTCAAGCATTTCGGCAGGACTGTGAACATATCGCGTGGGGATCGAAAGAACTCCTGAGGGCACTCCCGCTCTGGACAAATGAATAGCGCCAGAATCCGTTCCCCCAAACTCTAAAACCTCCCACTGGAAGGGAATATTTAGTTCCGCAGCCACCTCGGCCATCCAACGTTTAATTGGAGGAGAGGTGATCATCGAGTGGTCAAGCACCTTGATTCCTACACCATTGCCCAGTTCTATAGACATTGGGTGGGCTTTGGGGGTGTCTCCTGTAGCTGTGACGTCCACGGCAATCGCCAAGTCTGGTTCGAGAGCATAAGCGGCCGTCCGGGCACCACGAGTCCCGATTTCTTCCTGAACGGTAAAGACAAACACCAATTCGTGAGCCGACTTAGTTCGTCGGAGAGCTTCAATTGCTACAAAACAACCGATGCGGTCATCAAGGGCCTTGGATATAATCCTAGATCCGGATTCTATGAAATCTCCGACAAAAGCCACCGTTTCCCCAAGATGGACAAACTGCTCAGCTTCTTCCCGAGTTGATACGCCAATATCGAGATAGAGTTTATCAAGCTTAAAATCCCCTGCTTTGTCTAATTTTTCAACCCCGATCGTTCCGATCCTCCCCTTACTAAACTTGACTCTTTGTCCAATAAGGTTGGGAATACGCACTCCACCAAGAGGAGTGAAGCGCAAAAATCCTTTCTTGTCAATATGGGTGATCATCAAGCCAATTTCGTCCATGTGAGCAGCAACCATAATTCGCTTGCCGATTCCATGACGTCGAACAATAAGATTTCCTAGGGTATCTATCTTAAGTTCATCACAGTACGGACGCACTTGTGCGGATATGAATTCCGCGACCTGCTCTTCTGAGCCGGACGGACCAAATTTCTGGGTTAACTGTCCAAGCATTGCAAAATCCAAATCCATTACACATTAACCTCCGTATCAATCGAGCTAGCTCCCAGCTTACCTGGCAGCTCCTTTAAAAGTTCAGTAACGAGTTTTAGGCAAGCAGTATAATCTTTTTCCGAGATTACTGAGACAAAGGAATGAATGTAGCGACACGGTACACTTAACACAAGCGTTGGAATTCCGGCTTTGCTAAGGTGTATCGGACCGGCGTCATTTCCGCCGCTCGTGCCGCGCCGAAACTGCAGTGGAATTCCCTTTTGACGGGCTAGATCCGTCACCCATTGGATAAGTTGGGGGCTGTAGAGAGTTGTTCTATCCATCAGTGAACAAGCAGGACCTTTACCTAATTCCGTCACCCACCCCTCTTCTTCCCGATCCGCCACATCGGCGGCTACCGTTCCCTCTATGACAATGGCAAAGTCCGGAGCAAGATGATAAGCGGCGACTTTGGCACCTCGGAGGCCGACCTCCTCTTGTACTGTAAAGGCTGCAACCAAGGGGAAATCATAATCCTGCTTCAGAAGCTCTACTAAGATGGCACACCCTACCCGGTCATCAAAGGCCTTTCCTTTGTAAAGCCCCTCTCCGAAAGGCTCACATTTCGTCATGAAATAGGCATAATCACCCAGTTTGACCTTACCGGAGGCCTCTTCTTTGGATTTAGCCCCAATATCAATATATAGTTGGTCAAAGGACAAAGCCTTTTGACGTTCTTGACGTTTTTGCAAGTGAATGGCTTTGGCCCCGATCACGCCAACGAGGGACCCGTTGATTTGGACAGGTTTAGAAACGAGAATACGCGCATCAATTCCCCCAACCGCTCGGAACTTGAGAAAACCGTCGCCGGTTATCTCAACGATCATCAGCGCTACTTCATCCATATGAGCGGTAATCATAACTTTGGGAGCAGTTAGATGACCATTTTTAGTCGCAATCAAGTTTCCCATTTTGTCTATGCTGATTTTTTCGACAAAGGGTTCTATTTCTTGGCGCAAGAAATTACGGACGAGGCCTTCAGCCCCTGAGGTACCGTTCAATTCGCTAAGACTCTTTAATAACATATGAATTCCTCCAAATCATCCGGCAAGGAGGCTATAAAATGAGCGATCAATTTCCCAGCGTTAAGTACGTCTTGCATATCTATTGTCTCTACTGAGGTATGCATATAACGCAAGGGAATAGAGATCAATCCGGTAGGAATGCCGGCTTGAGTCACTTGAATAGCCCAAGCATCAGTTCCCGATGCACCCGGGATTGGTTCGATCTGAATCGGTAACCGATGCTCTTGGGCGGTCTCTGCGAAATGCCTGTAGATGGCAGGATGAATATTGGGACCAAGAGCCACCGCCGGACCTTTACCCAAATCAAGCGTAACTTGACTCTTAGTATCCGGCGTACTCGCGTGGGTAACATCAATAGCCACTGCCAAATCCGGATTAAGCGTATAAGCGCTGGTAAGTGCTCCCCGAACCCCGACTTCTTCTTGGGTCGTCGCCACCGCAATGACATCGTGGATATGCTTCAGACGGGAGAGCTCGTCTAGACATACCATCATCACCACAACACCGGCCCGATCATCCAACGATTTTCCCGCCATCACGTTATTAAGCAAAGGATATGTTTCTCGCTTGAGGGTAATAATATCCCCTACTTGAATAATCTCATTTAGGTTGGCGGGAGAAAGCCCCACATCAATGACCATTTCCTCCATCTTAACTGCACAATCCAAGTCCTCGTTTTGGAGCAGGTGCGGAGGCAAGGAGCCAATAATTCCCGGAATAGGCTGGCTGCCATGAACGAGCACTTCCTGGGACAAAAGGGTTCGCTGGTCTACCCCACCAATCGAGGTAAAACGCAGAAAGCCACGGGAATCAATCTTTTTTACGATCAGACCAATTTCATCCATATGAGCGGCTAACATGATTTTTTTATCGCTCTTGTTGTTACTCTTTTTCAGTGCATAAACATTGCCAAATGTATCGCAGCGCACTTCATCAGTAAATGTTTTAAACTGTTCCATTACCAACGAAGCGATAGAAACTTCATAACCGGAAACCCCCGAGCCAATCGATAAATGACTAAGAAATTCTCTGGCACGCTGCATTTGCGTGTTGATCAAGCGATTCACCTTCTCTCGGAAAAATATTACTTGTTTCATATTGTCTATTTATTACTTCGCCTTCAAATTCAGAATCTCCTTCGATCAGCTTTGTTCAATTTTCTGGCTTAGCTCTTAAGAAGGCGAAAAGAAAAGACCCCTCAATTTTAATGAGTGGCCTTCAAATCTAAATTGAATCCCGCAAAGTCCCTCCACATTTAATGGATACACGGTTCGAGATTAATCTTCAACTAAGCTTTACTTAACTAATATTAACCGGAGTAACGTAGGTTTGTCGAGAATACACCTTACAACTAAGCAAACATTACTAACTAAAAACGGTCTGAACTACCTAAACAGTAAGGAAGTAAATACTTTAGCTAACCAAAAGCAAACCAGTCAAAAACTAAGTTTAAGGTAAGAAACTAATCCGGAAAAATCTTCCACTATTTCATCGGGTAACGTTAGGTCTAACTGGGGTCAATCTCACACAGTCCCTTTAACAGGGGAAACGTTAAGGTTGCAAATCACCTGAATTCTGAACCTAATTTCCTCGGTCTCCTGAATCTCCACACAACCAAACAGAAACTGAACTCAGACCAACTGACTGGAAGGAGGAACTTTGCGGGAAATCTTTCTTTTAATTTTAACCACAAAAACCACCCTTCTAGGTGGTCCCAACTCTTCGAAATTCAGCACAGCTCAACTGATTGCAATGCTTAAACCTTCGATGAATCGAAACTTTACCTAGCACGCGACCAACAAGTAATTATAAACTGAATCTATCTATTTAAGTATACTGAAACGGTTAACAGTTCATTCTTCTCTATTCAATAGTTATCCTTTCATTTTAGCCGATTTTCGCCTCTTGTCAAGTACCATTTTGTCCGAAGGCCCCCACCGTTTTCGATGAGGGCTAAGATGAGGACTAAAATAGAAGTTGATAGATGTTTCGATCCGAACTCGATTATCATGCTAATATTGAAAATAAGTTGAGCCGTCCGCTAATGGTCAATGCGCGGAAGGTTTGCACTAGGTGAAACATTTAGGCACTTTGGGCATACATAAACACGGCACATAGCAGCCGGAACGATATTCATTCTTAAAGTTTCCGCCGTACATTTTACCCACTTGCTTAAGTGATCCGTGCTCTGACAATTGGGACAACGTAATAGCACCGTCATTCACTTCCCTAGGGTAGCATATGAACGACAAAGGACTAGTGTGACAAGGTTCATTTAGATAAAAAGAGCCCAGCGGAGTTATATACTTCTTTGTAACGTAGAAATACCCAATAAAATCAACATAGCATCCTCTATCTGCTATCAGAGGGTCTGTAATAATGTTGCCTGATTCATCAACATCCGTTACAGAACCAAATCCAAGTTTATCAGACCATGTCCCATTAGGATTTAATCTGTACCAGTGATAATCACTTTCATTACAAAAATCTCCCGGAAAAACAGCAAGAGCAACCATATAGGCTTTTTCAGGAATTCTGACGCCCTGGTTAGCCTCTATAAATGAGTAGCCAATGCTGTTCATATCATCAGTAACAGTCTTCACAAATTCTTCATCTGTCTTTATTGTGCCATTATAGAGGTCTGGATTAAACTTTTGCCGAGAAAGTATTCCTGGTTGAAGTCCTAAAAACTTTGGGAACAGTTCACTTGAACGTGGGTCTTCGGTCATATCAAAAGCATAAGCATAACAATTTGTACTGTCCTTAATCCACCAAAGACAATTCCAATACTGTGGAAAATATGCAGGAGCATTTTTTCTACACACATTGATAGCATTTTTTAGCCAATCCTGAGATGTTACATTTTGTGTATAAGTAGTCTGTTGTTGCAAAGCATCGAAAGAATAATAGGAACGTAATCCACTTTCATATAACGATAAACTCATCAGCACTATAAGTATAAACAACAAAAGAAAATGATCAATAATAGACTTCATCTTCATATCGACTGAAATCTCCAAACTAAGAATTTTTGTAACTTTTATAAATTATTACCCTATTTAGCACGAATAGAGCCTAAAAAGGCACCTGGCTAGTTATTGAAGCTATTTAACCTTGAACAACTTCATGTTTATTGTCTATACAAGCTCAGGATTGTATAGACTGTCCTTTTCTGTTTTGCTTGTAAATGAAATATAAGCGACAAGAGTAATAATAATTATTGTAGATACCAAACTTACTTGACCGTTTCCCAGTCCAAGACCGTGACCGTACGACATCCAATCTGCAAAGGAGGCCCCGAGAGGTCTTGTCATTATATAAGCGAACCAGAAGGAAGCTATTTCATTCATGCCAAACAGCTTATAGGCAGCAGCCGGTATAGCAATCAAACCAATAAACATCAATCTGGATACCAAATTCCCTAAGTTCAGGTTCTGAGCGGTCATATCTCCAAGAGCAGTACCAAGCATAAATGTAACAATTACTGTAGCCCAGTAAAAAATCTCACGACGAATTGTATGGATACTATGAACAGACAGAGTCTTCTCCACAGCATACCAAGCTATTAGTATGAGGACTAGTAATATCCCAAACATAGCAGTCGATATCACATAGCCAACATGTACAGCATCCGCTGCAGCTGTACCAAAAACAGCTACGTCTACGACGTTTAACCAATATTTCCATGGAACATATCGACATGATCTAATCTGTATCACCATCGTTATGATTAAAACGATTGACATGACTACCATGAATGGACTAATGGATAGTACTGCTTCATGACCCATTCCAGGAGGGGATCCCCCTCGTTGCTCACCCAGATGTGACAGGAAGTCAGATGTTGCCTCACCCATTAAAGTGGACAACAGTTTTATAATCCAAAACATGATTGAAACTTGCGGAACCTTATTAAAGGTATGCTTTGCAATAGTCATTGTATTTGATTGTGGTTTACTCATCTTCATGCTTTCTTCCTTTCTTGTAAATGCCATCAAAATTTACTGGAATTTGATATCCGGAAATCTTGTTCGCTATTAGCTAAACTTATCCGGATTTTAAACTTCCTGAGTACCTAACGTTGCTTTCTTTGAGTCAACAAATTTTCGATGTAATATGTTAGGGTCGCAAAGATAGCCATGATACCTGTAAATTTTGCTATAAGGCTGAGAATTCCTATAAAACTAAGATTTTGGCTCTGGCCTTTCAGTCCTCTTTTTTGGCCCCTACCGGTAAATTGTTGTTGACTATTCGTTTGGGCATTCTGTGTTCCGTTGAACTGTTTTTGATTAACACCTCCTTCGTATCCATTTTGTGTGTTGGCCATTGTACCCCCGCAAATATTTACAACAGACTTGGTTAAGTTCATTGCAACAACCAGATAGCCGCCGGATGCTAAGAGGATAGCTAATACGACGATAGCGATAGCACTGGCTTTCTTAGATGTTTTGAGTTTAAATAGGTTTTTAAAGAAACCCGCGATCCACTTCCAATGTAATCCGATGTGAACTCCGACAAGAGCAAGGGCAAAATAGGAAGTATCAACGTGCAGTTCCCTAAGCCATCCCTCATTCCCCACTTGAAGATTAGGAAAAAGGACTTTGGATATAAACATTCCGCTGACGATGATAATGATGAACGACATCAGCAGAAGAATGTTTAGTCCAGATCCTAAACAGGTCTTTAGGGGAAGTTTTGAATCAAATAACCGCATCGTCACCCTTTTAACCCACGTCGCGTTTAATAGGATATGGATGAATATGGAAAATCCGATAAAAACTCCGAACACTTCGTGAAACGGTAGACCCATCATTTTGGTACTAAAAAGCAATACAAAAATTAGAGACAATAAGACATCAATTAAGATTTTCACTGCGTTCTTTTTCATTGTTTACCCTCCAAAAAGCAATTGCTTGATAATGCTATTATGAACGATGAAACTGTAGGTACAATGTGTGCTATCTGAACATCAGGTGAACTTTAGTGGAGTTTTAAATAAACACATAAACAAAAGCACAGGTATCAATCCGAAAAGATTGAATACCTGTGCTTTTGTTTATATCCTGTTATCAAATCTTTAATCCAAACCAGAAAGTACTTCCTATACCAACCTGTGATTCCACACCATAAAGGCCGCCGTGCAATTCAATGATCTTCTTAGCAATCGATAATCCCAGCCCAGTACCGGTGATTGATCGTTTATGATGTTTGTCTACTTTATAGTACCTATCCCAGACATAAGGTAGATTCTCAGGTAAAATTCCATCACCCGTATCAATAACTTCAATCTTAACGCAGTCATTATCAATTGCTTGTTTAATGACAACACATTTGTCTTTTCCAGTGTAATTGATCGCATTGATTAAGAAATTGTAAAACGCTTGGATTAACTTTACCTCATCAGCATTAACGTTTACTTCTTTATCATAAATAAACGAAATATTATAGCCGTCTATTTTTACGAGTTCAGTGATGCGCTCAATAGTTGCCTTTAAACTTTGAGTAAGATTAAACGCTGAGGTGTTTAACTCCTGTATTCCGGTTTCAAACTTAGAAATATCAAGGACATCATTGACCAACGTAGAAAGTCTTTGACATTCATCCATGATGGTCTGGGTTTGCTCTGGTGTTATTTCATCAGGAAAATCGTGCATCATTTCTGCAAAGCTATAAATTAAACTTAACGGAGTTCGCAAGTCGTGAGAAATGTTAGCCATTAGTTCACGACGAAGGGATTCAACTTTGGAAAGTTCAGTCGCTGCGACATTTAATGTATCAGAAAGTTCAACGATCTCAAGGAAACCCTTGCCGGAAAAATGGATATCGTAATTTCCGTTCGCTAGCATCTTGGCACCTTTATTGATCTCCTCAATAGGCCTCGAAACACGTCTGGCAATAATAAATGCAAAAAATATAGCGAGAATCACCATAATGCCGGTAATAACCCAAAGCTGATACTGCAAAGTGGTTACAGTTGAGTTTACTGGAGAAATCATCGAACTCATAACAATGGCGACTGACTTACTCGATGATGTTTTGACTATATTTACATAATTAAGGCTTTGGTCAGGTCTTCCGTTATCCGATGGCATTCTGCCCACAAACCCATCTTTTAGAGCAGAAGAATGTTGAGGATGGATCGACGTATATTCCAAATAAACATTGTTATGATTCTTTGCCTGGAAAATCAAACCTGTTATGTTTAGCTTCTGTCCTTGATGCCCTTTAAAATCACTTAGTGTATCTGATGTATATAAGACCTTCCCATCCAAAGTCATAACTTCAATAGATTCATCACTACTCTGAGATATTCTCGTAATTAGATCGAAGAGCTTTGGGTTGTTTATGTTATCTTGAATCGTGCTAGCGTCGCTTTTGATTTCCATGACCTTAATTTCACGATAAAAGGAGTCCAATAGAACTGTTTGAAATAGCCAGAGGATTACAAGGAGCAGGGCGCAGAAGCCAAGTAAGGAGCCGAAAATCTTCCATTTCAGTCGCAGTTTACTTAAATTTAACCTCTTGACTTTCATTGTCATCCCTCAAATCTATATCCAACGCTACGGAGGGTTGTAATGAACTTTGCATAAGGCCCAAGTGTTTTGCGCAGCAGTTTCATATGAGTATCAATAGTCCTGTCATCGCCATAATAATCATAACCCCATACCCCTGCCAATAGCTTTTCTCTTGGTACTACAATGTTTTTATTGTGAATAAGAAAGAATAGCAAGTCGTATTCCTTTGGTGCCATATTCGTCAGCACGCCATCAACTGTAACTTTGTATGCGGTCATATCAACAACTAGTCCTTCTTTTTGGAATACAACGTGGTCATCCGAAGAGATCGTTTCCTGCTTGCTTTTTTGTGTTCTTCTGAGGATCGCGTTGATACGCATCATGATCTCTTTTGATGAAAAAGGTTTAACAACATAATCATCAACACCAACCTCGAAACCGAGAACCTTGTCATATTCATCGCCACAAGCAGATAGCATAATCACCGGAATATCAAAAATCTTTCGAATTTCCTTAACTGCGGAAAAGCCATCGAGTTCAGGCATCATAATATCCATAATGATAATGTCAAAATTTTCTTTACGACAAGCTTCGACAGCCTCCAAGCCATTACTGGCTTCTACAACCTCGTAGCCCTCAAAAATAGCATATCGTTTAATTACGGTTCGTAGTCCGCTTTCATCATCACAGATTAGTATTTTTGACATAATTCACTCTCCTAGTTGTATTCTAGCATTTAACCGAAGAAGTTGCATATCCTACTGGTATTGTCAATCACAGAGAATGGCTTCTCGGGTGTATTATCCCATCCTATGAATATAACTTCACAGACTGTTTTTTATATGTTGTGAATGTGTTTTTTAGCTGAACTATATTTCCGTACGCGCTATTGTGGCCGATATTATTCAAACTGTGCCGGAAGACACGGCTATTGATTTTTAGAAATGGAGGTTAAAAGGTTGAATAAGCCATAAGCATAAGCAGCGGCATACGCGAAGGCAGATAAGGCATCAGGATAATTACTCTTCTTACCAAACACCCATGCCCTGCGGGCACAAACTATCATGAAAATCGCTATTTTCTTATAAACCGTATGACGAATACGAGGAGGCGCGAACGCCTCCCCTAATGTTTTGTCTTAGTTTAGTTCAAATTAAAGCTGAGGTTTTAGATCATATAGTTCGGTAGAATTTGTTCTACCGCCAAATCCATCTAATCCTTGATTTCCCGTCTGCTTTTTTGAAGATGTGGAATCCTTCCATTCACTATCTGGAACAACCCTCCCATTAGCTTTAATCCAATTCATAATTGCATTATTTGAGTTACCTCCCATAGCACCTGCCATTCCCATTCCTCTATTTGTGCCTCCTGTGGCTATCGCATATCTTATAGCTCCATCAGCAACTAATTGTTTAAACTGGTCTACAGTCAGTATTGGATCTGATCCCATAAAACCTCCAAGCGTCAATACAGGTTCACCAGTTTTAAGAATTAAATCTGAACCATAAGTCATGGCTGAAGGAACTTCAACAAGATATTTTTCATTTTTCCGATTAGCTTCTAAAAATTTTATAAGCTTTGAGTCGTCAGTTACTATCGAATTGCCTCTTTGTCTGCTTAAAAACAGCTCCAATCCAGCAGAAGGACTACTGCCATTCATTGAATGAAACATCGGGGTAAATGACCAAACCGTTGGTGCTATTAGCAGCCCCATGAAAGCGATACTAATTAGTATTTTATTTAACTCTTTATCTTTAGTATTATTTTGCTTAGATTGATTTTTAGTTCTCGGGATATTAACGAAAGCTAAAATCATTGCAAATAAAATACCTAAAAGCCCTGTTAACAAAATTAACGTTTTATAACCACTTGATGTACTATAGTTATAAGACAGAATCAGGATCTCAACCAACCCATTTACAATAAACGCCGTTGCTAAAATCCATGTCTTCCATCCGCCTTCTTTGAAAAGCTTCCACATAGCTGCAAATCCGATACCAACTAAAGCTGCAATAGACGGGGCCATTGTGGTTAAATAGTAAGTGTGCGTGATATTTTTGGAAACACTAAAATAGATAAACTCAGGCAATAGCCACATGGACCATAATAGTAAGGCTAACTTTCGTTTGTTATCAAAGGGGAATTTGAATTTTTCCTCTATCGCTGCGACAGCGAATCCAATTAGCGCAAGCGGCAAGAGCCAACCTATTTGATCGGACATATTATTTTTGGAAAACAACCTCAGGATGCTAGGCTTTGAAGTCGCCCCCATACCATACTGTCCCGAATGAACCGCAGTAGGAACTTGACGAAGTCCCGTCTGTGGCTTTTCATTGTTTAATAATCCTGGCTGACGTTGACCTCTGCCGAAATTGTTCTCTCCTAAGCCTACTCTCTGTAAGCCATTGTGACCTATTATAAGTTGCATAACTGAATTATTTGTACTGCTGCCTATATAGGGTCTGTTACCTGCTGGTACTAAGTCTGTAATTACAGCCCAAGATAGTGATACAACTAATAGAATCACTGTGCCTAATACAAGATGGGTAATTTTCTTTTTATAAGGCAAAGCAGAAGAAAGGAGATACGTTATATATAAAGCGGGAGCGACCATATAGGCTTCTACCATTTTTATATTAAAACCAATTCCCACAAGGACTAAACTTACTATAAGGTATTTCAATTTTCCATTTTCGGCCGCTATAGATAGAGCCCAACAGGCAAGCAATAAAGCTAAAACAAGTAAGTTATCAATGGTATTATTTCTGCTTGAGGCTACAAATATAGGAGTTACCGCAAGACAGAGGGCTGCAATAAGTCCCGAGAAGCTTCCAAAAGACCTTTTAACAAGATAATAGATAACCCAAACTGAAATTACTCCGGCTAGAGCTTGGGGCAGGATTATACTCCATCCGCTAAAACCGAATAACTTTGCGGATATAGTTTGTATCCAGAAGCCTAAAGGCGGTTTATCAATAGTTACAAATCCCGCAGGATCAAAGGACGCAAAGAAGAAATTCTTGAAGTTCATCATCATGCTTTTTACACCGGCAGCATAAAAAGTATTTGCATACCCTTCTATTCCTATATTTGCAAAATTCAATACTGCGGATAGCATTAAAATAAGCGCTACTAAAAAGGATTCTCCTTTAATTTCTTCTTTCAACTTGACGACCTCCTCAGTGAGATACCAACTTGTAAATCTATGCTTCTTTATCATGCACCGCTTAGAGCTCCATTCATACCACCCTTTTCGTCCGATGTTTGCCTAGTTGCTTTTTTCATATATTATCACTCCACTTCTATTTAAAGGGGCAAAGGTGAAGACCCATAGGCGGCTTCCAACAAAATTCAGCCCAAGGCCTACTCCTACAGCGAGTAATTTACAAATAAACATTGGCCAGACCAAGTAATGGTAAACCCCAACCATTAAACCGTAAGTGATCATCAAAGTCAAAAGATTAAGCAACAGGAACTTGGTTAATTGTCCCGAGGTTTGGCCACTTTGCTTAAATGTCCATGTTTTGTTCAAGAGAAAACTGTTTAGCCCACCACAGCTGTAAGACAAAGTATGCGCCACTAGTAGCGAAAACCCCCAAGAGGAAAGAACCGCAAATACTGCTAAATCAATCCCCGTATTGACTGCCCCAACCGTGCAAAACTTTAAAAACTCAAGCGGACTTTCTTTAATATTAGCTAACATACTTTCACTTTCCGTTCTTTTTTCTTCAAGCCATAGCATTCACTTACAATATATAGGGGACGATTTCTTACTTCATCGTAAATACGTCCGATATACTCGCCAATAAGCCCCATCATGGTCAAGAGGATTCCTGTCAATACCAGTTGCATTGCTATAACCAGATTCCACCCTGCGATCACGAACGCCGTAGACAGTTTTAAGAGTAACATCCCTGCTAAGGAGATCAATCCCCAAAAGATAAGTATGCCCCCTGTATAGGTTGCTATTTTGATGGGTTTATAAGAAAAGGAAGTAAGACCATCCAAACTGAGCTTGATCATCTTTTTCAGAGGATACTTGGTTTCTCCAGCTGGTCGTTCGTCTCTCTCATACTCCACCGCAGTTTGCCGGAATCCCACCCAACTCACCAGCCCGCGAACATATCGGTTTTTTTCCGGCAGACGTTTCAGTTCCTCACACACTCTGCGATCCAGTAAGCGAAAATCACCTGTATCCGTCGGGATCTCAAGATCCGTGGAAGCCTTCAAGATGCGATAAAACAAATGGGCGGTTTGCTTCTTGAAAAATGTTTCTCCCTTCCGCTTCGTTCGTTTAGCGTAAACGACGTCAAACCCCTCTTTCCACTTCGCAATCATCTCTAAAATCAGCTCAGGTGGATCCTGTAAATCTGCGTCAATCACAACGACAGCTGCACCTGACGCATAATCCATCCCAGCCGTAATGGCTATTTGATGGCCAAAGTTTCGGGAAAATGTTATGAGTTTCACGGCATCATCCTGATCACTAAAATCTTTGATTATAGCAGTCGTATGATCGCAGCTGCCATCATTCACGAAAACCAATTCATAAGACTCCTTCGTTGACTCCATCACCTTTTTCAAACGCCTATAAGTTTGATCAATGACAGCTTCTTCATTGTAAACGGGAATTACTATGGAATAGCAAATCTCTGCGTTCATACTCTTGCCTCCTACTTCTGAAATTAATTAATGTTAATAACCCTAGGTTTGATTCAATTATCAAAACAGATAATAATAAAGGCTAGAAATACCTTGTTGCAACCAATCCTGGCACATCTGAAGCTAAAACAGATCAAAACAAATAACTTTACAGTTACTGCTTGAGTCTATTATAGGATAAACCTGTTACGTTTTCGTGACCTTTATATGGAGAATATGTGAAGGATTATAAACAAGAAAATCAAAAAAAGGCCCCCCACCGTTTCGAATGAGTAGGCCCAAGCGGTTTTTAGAGAAATAGGACTCGATGCCGAACTTATCTTCAATACCTTCAATTTCCCCTATAGAAAAGCGTCCGCACATTCCTGGCATTTTTATCCATTAGTATCCAGTAGCTCTTAAACGGCATTGGCAAGAAAATAGCCATTTTCACGATGGTTTGTGCCCAAGGGGGCAGTTGTTCATCGGATAGTGAACGTATTGCTTTTAACTGAAGTACCTCCTAGATAGCTTACTGTATCATACACGCTCTGTAGTGCAGATGTTAACTTGTTCCTTGCTATCTGCAGAAGAATTTCATTGCCGCGCTCTACTCCAGCTATTACTTTGGTTACTACTGCTGTTGCTCCATTTATACTCTGAGCTACAGAAAATTGCGATAATGTGGGTAAAGTTTTTGGTACTTCGTTCAAGTAGAGAAGTACCATTCCGTTACTTGCCTGTACTGAATTAATCGCAATAGCGACTGCAGAGCTTACTGTAAATGTTAACGAATTACTTGATATACCATTTACTGAGGCGTATACTGTACCGCTGCCAGCGGTAACTGGTTTTAAGAGGCCGTTTGATACCGTCGCGCAAGTTATAGATGACGGAATCGTCCAAGTAATGTTCAAGCCTTTTAGGCTGAATGAATTACCTGACTGATCAATTCCTGAGACTATTAATGTATTGCTCAAGCTGACACCAGTACCGCCTGCCGTTAAGGCAGGAATAGTTCCATTTATTGATAGCTTGGCTAAAATTGGGGCTTGTAAGGTTGTAGCACTTACTACAGCCGATTGAGGACCCTCTCCTGACGAATTCACCACACTTACCTTATAATAATAGGTTGTTTTTTGTACTAATGCTGTGCTGGTGTAAGATGGCACACCGGAAGTACCTATCAGGGTGTACGTTCCTGCAGATGATTGTGAACTGTATATTTTGTACGAAATTGCACCACTTACTGGTGTCCACGCTAAGCTTATCTGAGAGGAACTGGCAGGTGTTGCTGTCAATCCTGTCGGTGATGCTATTGAAGATGAGGAAAGAGTTGTAACACTTACTAGAGCTGATTGACTACTTTCCCCAGAAGTGCCAACGGCGCTTACAGCGTAATAGTAGGTTGTACTCTTTGTAAGGTCAGTATCACTGAATGTCGGTATTTGGGAGCTTCCTACAAGTACTGGAATTAGTGAGCTGCTTGTGGTTCTATATATTTTGTAAGAAGTAGCTGAAGGCACTGCAGTCCACGTTAAGTTGACCTGTGTGCTACTTGCAGCCGATGCGGTGACTCCAGTAGGCACTGTTGTCGGAGCATTGACTGGAGTAGTTTGAGCGCCACCTAAAGCTGTGACTAATTTATATACATCCGGAGTTCCTAGTCCTGTCACCATATCATAGCCCGTTCTACATGAGTATGAACCGTTCGAACCTGATGTAATGTCATTATATACTCCGGAGTTGGCAAGTGCATATAATTCTGAGTTAGCCGCACCTAGGGTGCCTAGACCATTTGCGATTCTTTCTTGATCTGCTAAAGCTAGTATGCCGGCCCATTCTGGGGATGCTACACTTGTGCCGCCTACTTCGCCCCATCTACCGTTTGAATATATCATGTACCCGCTGTCTGGGTCAGCATCTGAAGCTACATCCGGGATTGTTCTATAAGCAGTAGTCGATCCTCCTAATCCTGACTGCCAGGTTGGTTTTGAGAAATACGCACTTGATCCTCCACCACTGCCTGCCCAGCCTGTTTCTGATGCGATAAGACCTGTAGCATTGTTAAGAGCTACTGTAGTACCGCCTACACAGGTTATATAGGGATCTGTTGCCGGGTAGTCTATTTCACTGCTACCGCTGTCTCCGGATGCTACTAAAAATGTCATTCCTTTGGCGGAACCGGCTACAAATAAACTATCTAGTGCATTTATCTCGGAAGGACTAAAGTCGCTTTCGTTTTCTCCCCATGAATAGGTAACTACATTTACCGTGCCGTCATCTACTATTCTTGTAAATGTGTCTGTTTCTGTGGATGACGACGGATTTGCACCGTCATAGAGTGTTATTTGTGCTCCGGGAGCACTCGACAGTACTGATTCTAAATCAAGAGTTGTTTCATCTGACCCCGCGTGGTTATTGTAGGTGGGAGTGCCATCGATATTGACTATATTTACAGGGTTTGTTCCTGTAATGTTAAAATAGTTAAGATAAGTTGTTATATCACTCTGTTTGAAAGAGTAATACGATGCTACTGCTATATTAATTCCTTTTCCATTGATATTATTTGCATATAGCGGAGTAGCATCGTAGGCTTTTTGCATTTCTTGCGGAGAGGCTGGAAATGAAGTGCTTGTTGACGATGGCTTTAACTGTATATCGTTTAAGCCATCAATACTTTCAACTGACGACGCTATGTCCGACGGTAACTGTGGCTCTGTGCTGTTTGCATAGAACGATGTACCATTGTCGGTATAGTTATTTAAGGAGACATTGAAGGCTTTTTCTACGGCACTTGCAGATCCACTCACCTGAATAGCCATATGATTACCGTAAGTTTTTGTTACTGTGAGACCGTTTGAAGTTAGAAAGTTTAGCAGCTTGTTATGAGTATTTGAGTCTGGGCTATAGTTAGTGACCATGTCGACATCGCTTACTATCTTGCCTGATTTGTGGTTAGCGTGTGCAGTCTTTATCCTCTCTTTAAGAGCATCTTTGTTACGAAGTTTCAGGGATACTGTTATACTTAGTTGTTGAGTAGGATCTACAGTTCCTATGTTCGTTACACCGCTTTGACTTAACAGAGGTAATATGTTGCTAGAGGATAAATTTGTGGATGTCGTAATAGGAGAAACACTACTGGTAGGTAGACTGGCCAATACCGGTTGCACTATAGTCAGCAAGCTTACGAGCACTGCTACTATGGGTAATAACTTCTTCATACGTTCACTCTCCTTACGCTTCTATAATTATACACTATTACTACCGTCCTCTCCAGGTACTGTAAAAGATGTACTTGTTACCGTTAAAACAAGATGTCGTTCAAAGGCTTAGTACTTAGGCTTACTTAGGCTTACTTAGATCACTTCAAACAAATGATCTCTGGTCAAGGAAATGCGGCTAGGAATGGCCAACTAAGCGCTCAGGTTGATCTTCGGAATTGCCTCATCCTCTACAAATTACAAGATGCACCAATAGTTTATCCTTCAGCAACATACTGAACTTGAGTTCGACTACTTTCATTCTTTCCTTGGCTTGTATCCGAAATATAAATACTGCCGCCTGAATTGCTAAGTTGGGTTACAGTAACAGTTATTTGTGTACTACCAGTAGCTACAGTCGCCGAACCTAACAAATTTCCTCCTGCGGCTGCATCATATACCTGAATATAATCATCTGGTGCCAAAGAACTTACATTTACTGTTTTTGATGTTCCGGTATTATTGACAACAATGTATGCTAGACTTGGTGCACTAGAATTTTGAACGGCAATATAGGCGGCTTGAGTCCTAGCACTTTCAGTCTGTCCAAAGCTTGTGACTGAAACGTATACGCTTCCCGCGCCCGAAGTAAGCTGTGAAATAGTAACTATTGCCTGGGTACCGGCAGCTGAGCTGGCAGTACCCAGCAAGGTTCCTCCGGTCGACGCATCATACACATGAACTAAATCATTGTTTGATAACCCGGTTACAGTAACCGTGCAAGGA
>Ga0326727_10005715_pt1 | contig 35084 bp, 22 predicted proteins | sample MB2enrmetagenome_FD_207643 | JGI IMG/M metagenome (GOLD analysis project Ga0326727, IMG submission 207643) | Lab enriched peat soil microbial communities from McLean, Ithaca, NY, United States - MB29MY | ecosystem: Environmental > Terrestrial > Soil > Wetlands > Peat | place: USA: New York...
CCCCATGGACCCTTGAGTCTTAAGCGGAATTGAGTCGCGACCTGCTCCTGACAGCCCACGGCTCGCGGCAACCGACCTTTCCACTATCTCCAGAACGCCCTGCCATCGCTCAATCGCGATTCTTGGGACTTGAATTGTAAGTGGCAATTCCCTATATTAGGAAGGATGCGGTGGCTCCTGGGCGGTCTTACTCTCGCGGCAGTTGCCATCTTGACGCGGCGAATTTTGCAAATGGGCGAGGCGGGAAAGGCCGCGGCCCGCCGGCTCGCATCCCTGCCCGGAGCCCTGCAAGCCATTTATCAACCTCTCGCGCAAGAGATTGAAGCACAGACGGCCATCCTGGGCATCACCCTCAATGACGCTTTTGGTGAGCGAGAGGCAGGGCGGGATGAGATGGCATGGCACGTGGTGCGCCTTACGGTAGGCGAATGGGAACGCCTTACAGAGCTTGTCGTAGGCCTGCAAAATGTGCTTTCCCGGTTCTTGTACACCAGCCCCGTAATCGTTCCCGTGCGGCGTGTAGCCGCGGGCCAGTTCAAATCACGTGCCGTGGTGGATAACGTTAAGCTTTACGAGTTTCTGGACCAAATCCTGTTCAGATCCAAACGCCGCTTTGCGCTCCAATTGTGGTTATTGGTTCGCGCCAGCACCCTTCTGCGCAAAGATTTCAAACACACTTGCCGTGAGGGCGCGCTCACCCTCGACTCTTCGGAGGAGTTGTGGACCCGATTGGATTACTACTTCCACGACTTCGACTTGATCGCCAAAGAAACCCTGCTGGCATTTCGCACCCTTCTGGCCTGCCAGTCACCGGAGAGAGTACAAGAGCTTGCCTTGGACCTCCGGGCCCTTCTTGAACGGGGCACCCGCGTTTCCGTTTCTCTCTCTAATCAGTAAACCTCCTTGCGGTATCCGCAGTTCTCCTCAGAAACGCCGGTCTAAGGGAACGTCGTGGTGAATCCCGTGATGACGTAGAGCTCGGGAGTGCCGGTGCGGTCGCTGGTAAAGATAATGTGCTCCATGTCCAGGAAACGGGGCTTGGGGATTCCATCGTAAATCGTCTCCGCCGGGTTGGAGTCGGGGGCCACCAGGAACTGTGTCTGGGTGCCATCCAGCGACATCAAGTAAATCGCCTGGTAACTTTCCGCGCAGACGTAGAGCGTGCCGTCCGGGGAGGGGCTGCAGAAATCCACGGTAAAGCCGCTCGAGTCGGTGGGCCCGACCTCGTTGAAGGTGAATTCCCCCTCAGCATTGAGGTTGAAGGTGCCATTGGGTTTCATGACGACGGCTTCGTACCAGTACCCGTTGGCGATAAAGCCGAGTTTCATCCCGTCGTTCGACCAGGCGGGATGGTCGGCCGGCAGGCTGCCCGTCAGGCTGTAAACCGTGTCCGGCGCGGTAAGATTCGCTATCCAGATCTCGGGTTCCGCCACGGCGTCTGTATTGGGGAGCGGGGCGTCCCGCTTGTACTCGATCACGTTGGGAAACATCGGGTTCAGGCGAAGCCGGTGGAAGGGGCTGGTGTTTTCCGGGTCTCCGAAGGTGACATCGGCCCATGCCGTGCCGTTGTCCAGCACCCGGTGTAGGATGGTCCCCTCCGAGAAGGCGATGATGTTGCGGTGAGTGCTGGGATCGATGGTGGAGGTTGAAATGAGCAAGGTGGGCGCTGGTGCGACCGGGGTCATGTTCAGGTTGCTCAGCCGAATGGGCGCGCAGGTTCCGGCCTGAGAAAGGGGCACGGCATACATGTCGTCCGTCTTGTTGGGGTTCTGGCCTTGGTAGTAAGCGAACTCGCCGTCGTTCGAGACGACCACGTTGGACCCCTGCGCACTGCCGGAAACCACCTGGGCGTTGGTGCCATCCAGGTTCGCGCTGGCTACGGCGGCCGGATTTGTCTGATAGTTGTAAATCAGGACATTGGCGAGGGAGCTGTAGGCCGGCATATCGGGGTAAGAGTTCCAGTCGAACCCGTTGTTGGTAACCTGGGTCACGGTAATACCCGGACCGACCGACGTCAACTGGTCGGTCACGTCCGCGGGGGTTTCGGTGATAGCACTGCCGGCACACGTGGAAGTCCCCGCCCCGCTCACCCCGTAAAGGCCGATCGTGATGGGAGAGTTCGTGGCGTTGCTCGAGAGCGTTATGATCCCGGTAAAACTGCCGGTAACGGGCGGAGTGTAGGCGGCCTTGAAAGTGGTCGTCTGGCCGGCAGCTAAGGTGAGCGGCAAAGCCAGACCGGTGATGCTGAAGCCTGTGCCCGTCTCTGTCGCCGACACAATCGTCACATTGGCAGTTCCGGTATTGGTGATAGTGATGGGCAGCGAGCCCGTACTCTTCGCGGCCACGTTTCCAAACCTAAGACTAAGGGGAGTGGCATTAAGGAGATAGGTTGTCCCTGTTCCCGACAGAGATACGGTAGCGGGAGAGTCCGTGGCACTGCTCGAAACGGTTACAGTCCCGGTGAAGACGCCGGCGGTGGTCGGAGCAAAGGTGACGTTGAAAGAGGTGTTTTGACCGCCCGTCAAGGTGAGTGGCAGCGTAGCTGGGCTGGCGCTGAAACCTTCCCCGCTAACCGTGACCTGGGTGATATTTACGCTGGCCGATCCGGTGTTGGTAACGGTCACTTTCTGAGCGGCGCTGGTTCCCGTAGGAATGTTCCCGAAACTGAGGCTGCCGGGACTGGCGCTGACGAGGTAGCTGACGCCGGTTCCCGAAAGCGACACGGTGGCCGGGGAATTACTGGCAGTGCTCGTGATGGTGGCACTCCCCGTTTCGGCGGCGCCCGTCAAGGGAGCGAAGGTTACGTTGAAAGTTACCTTCTGTCCGGCTGATAGCGAATACGGCAATGCCGGCCCGCTGATGCTGAACCCCGCCCCGCTCACCGTTGTCTGCGTAATGTTGATGCTGCCCGTCCCCATATTCGTAACGGATAGGGTCTGAAGGGCACTGAATCCCACGTTGACGCTACCAAAGCTGAGGCTACTGGCAGCGGCGCTGAGGAGGTAGCTTACCCCGGTTCCCGCAAGCGTTATCGAGGCGGGAGAATTCGTGGCATTGCTGGTGACGGTGAAACTCCCGTTGATGGCGCTGCCGGTGGTGGGAGCAAAGGCCACAGTGAAGGTGGTGCTCGCGCCGGCCGCCAGGTTGTATGGCAGGGTCGGTCCGGTGACGCTGAAACCTGCCCCGGTGACCGTGGTCTGGGTGATATTCACGCTGCCTGTTCCGGCATTCGTAAGCGTTACCGTCTGGGTGGAGGTGGTCCCATCGTTTACGTTCCCAAAGCTGAGCTTGCTGGTACTGGGGTTGAGAATGTAGCTGAGGCCAGTTCCCGACAATGAAATTGTGATGGTGGGCGAGCCGTTGGCATTGCTCGTCACCGAGATCGTTCCGCTGAACGGGCCGCCGCTCGCCGGGGCAAACGTAACATTAAATATGACACTCGTCCCGGCCGCGATGTTGAGAGGCGTGGTCACCCCGCTGACGCTGAACCCGGTGCCGTTCGCCATCACCTGCGAGACGGCTACCGTGCCCGTCCCCGTGTTGGTAAGGGTCGCTTGCATCGTACCGCTGCTCCCCACGTTGACGTTGCCGAAATTGAGGCTAAGGGGACTAACGCTAAGAAGGTACGATAACCCAAATCCCGAAAGCGAAACCGTAGTCGGAGTTGAACTCGCCGAGCTTGTGAGGGACACGGTTCCGGTGGCATTCCCGCCGGCGGTGGGGGAAAACATGGCGTTGAAACTGGCGCTTCCGCCCGCTTGCAGAGTGATGGGAAGGGCAATCCCACTGATGCTGAAAGCTGCTCCCGCCACCGTTGCCGCCGTGACCGTGAGAGGTCCGGACGTCCCAGTGTTGGTAACCGTCACACTCTGGGTGCTGACGCTGCCCAGATTCACATTCCCAAAGTTGATGGTGGTTGGACTGGCAACGAGCGCGAGGTTGCTGAGGCCGGTCCCGGAAAGCGATACCGTGGCGGGGGAATTGCTAGCTGTGCTCGTGATTGTCACGGTCCCCGAGGAAGCAGTTCCCGAGGTGGGAGTAAAGGTCACGTTGAGGTTCACTTGGAGGCCAGGCGCCAGGGTGTAGGGCAAGGTGATTCCGCTGTAGGTGAACCCCGCTCCGCTGGCGGTAATCTGCGTGATGGTCACACTGGCCGTCCCCGAATTGGTAAGTTTCACGGACTGTGTGGCGTTCATCCCGACGTTGACACTGCCGAAAGCCAGGCTCAGGGGACTGGCGCTAACAAGGTAACTGACGCCTGTTCCCGTAAGCGTTACCGTGGCGGGAGAGTTCGTCGCATTGCTCGTCAGGGTCAGGCTTCCGTTACTGGCCGTGCCGGTGTTGGGAGCAAAGGAAACATTGAAGGTCGTGGTAGTTCCGGCCGCCAGGGTGTACGGCAGCGCCGGTCCGGTGACGCTGAACCCTGCCCCGGTGGTCGTAGCCGCTGAGATGCTCACGCTCCCCGTCCCCGTATTGGTAACCGTCAGCGATTGGGTGCTCGTGGACCCATCGTTCACGTTGCCGAAGGCGAGAAGACTGGAACTGGTGCTGAGGAGATAGCTCAGACCGCTTCCCGACAGCGGGATGCTGATCGGGGAGCCGACGGCATTACTGGTCACCGTTACGCTCCCGCTGAAGGTGGCGCCCGTGTTAGGGGCAAACGTAACATTAAACATGACGCTCGTCCCGGCCGCGATGTTGAGAGGCGTGGTCACCCCGCTGACGCTGAACCCTGTTCCGTTCGCCATCACCTGCGAGACGGTTACCGTGCCTGTCCCCGTGTTGGTAAGGGTCCCTTGCAGCGTGCTGCTGCTCCCCACGTTGACGTTGCCGAAGTTGAGGCTAAGGGGACTGGTGCTAAGTAGGTACGACAAGCCAACTCCCGAAAGTGCAATGGTCGTGGGTGAGTTGGTGGCGTTGCTCACGACGGTCACGGTTCCCGTAGCGTTCCCGCCCACCGTGGGAGTGAAGTTGATGTTGAAGGAGGCGCCTTTGCCCGCCAGCAAAGTGAAAGGCAACGGTATCGAACTCGAGCTGAAGCCTGCTCCCTTCACCGTCACCTGCGAAATGGTGACCGTACCGGTCCCGCTATTCTGAAGGGTCAGGCTCTGGGCGCTGACGCTGCCCAAGTTTACATTTCCAAAGTTGATTGAGGAAGGACTGGCACTAAGTGACATGGATTGGGCACGAGCCCTGACAACGGGGAAAAATGCGATAAAAAGTAAGACCTGAAGAGTAAGAATGGCGTGGTGGCGGGTTCCCCGCCCCGCCCGATGGCTATTAAAATACCGCTGGCAATACAAAGTGGTCCTCCTTGAGTTACACAAAGATTCCAAAGGGGCAAGTGGCTCATCATGGCTGCCCTCCTTAGTTCTTTCCTTGGGCGGACACACGTCTCCGACGTTTTGTCCGACCCTTAAATTAATCCCGATGCAGTTTGCTTTTAGCGGGTCTGCACCCACCCCCCCATCTGCCCTCAATGATAAGCACGCGGCGCACCGAGGGTCAAGTGACAGTGGATCCGAGAAGAATATTGTTTAGAGAGTTATACAAGCTGTTGGGGGTCACACCGGCTTGTCGCTACATATTGTAGCCTTTGGAGCTATGGACTAATGATAGCGGCAATAAGCGGGGAGCCACCCCGCTGCGTCAGGCGAGGATGTTGCTGGCGTGAAGGTAGCTCGGACATTCTGCCCGGTGTGTGAAGGTGTGAAAAAATAATATCTCAACCACAGAGGCACTGAGCCGCAGAGAAAAGGGTTTTTTTGTCACTCTGCGCCTCTGTGTCTCAGTGGTGAGAAGGTTTTTGAGGATTTTTTCACACCTTCTCCCGCCCGTGCGTAGTCATGGCCGGCATGGCCATGCCACGGGGGGTGCAGGACGCCCTGCTTCCGAGCTCTATTAACTCACCGTCAGCGTGAGCGTCACGCTGTGGCTGAGAGCGGAAGCCCCCGAACCCGCTGTGCCGGTTACCGTCAGCGGGTAGGTTCCAGCGGGAGTTCCGGGGTTAGGCGGCGGACCGCCGCCGTTGCTGCCCCCTCCGCCACATGCTGCCAGCGCCAGCCCGCCAGATTGTCACTCATCTCGGTAAGTATGTCATCCCGGAGACAGTCTGCAAGACAATATGACCGAAACAACATTAAATGTTTGTGACATTCACTTATTTTTTATTTTTCCCTTGACAAGCCATTTTTGCAGGCGTAGAACCTTCCCCATAGCAACCGTAATGTAGTTATTGCACCAAACGCCGTCACCCTTCTGATATAGGAGGCTCGCCATGACGAAGCCGTTCAAGTTCACCAGCAATCTGATGGTTTCTCTCTGCTCTGCTCTGCTCTGCTCTACTTCTTCTCCTTCCCGGTGTTATCTTCGGACAAATCACCAATGTGACTGACGATCAGTCTACACCGATTCCCGGTGCGGGTCACGACTACATTCAACTGCTTTCTGAGACGGTAAATCCCGCCAATAGCTCATTGAGCCTGCGCATCCAGTTGCCGATGCCCAAGGGCCGCGGCCTGTCGTTGCCCTTCAGCTTCGCGTACGATTCCAACAGTGTCCGTCATCTCGGAGGTAAGGGCTCTGGACAGGCAGGATGGTTCTCCGACGCTTCCTTTCTGTTGGCGGGAGGCTGGTCATATTCGGCGCCACGACTGAGCCAGGTTTTCAATGCTGAGCAGACAACTGTGAACAATCAGAAATACACATGTGATTACTATACTGATTACGTCTTCCACGGCGCGGCCGGCGATAATCACGCCCTTTATCTCGCCGTTTTCTCCCCTGGAACGTACCCAGCCTGCGAGAGTTACTTCCCCCTCGTCCAGCGCCTGACGGGAGGTGACGACCTCTTGCAGGCAGTCGCCTCCAATACGACCAATCCCGTGCCTGTTGTCGATGCCGACGGAACCGTGTACAGCTTTCCGTATTTTGGCTCGGAGCCCGATCCTAACGACAGTTCAGGGTATTCGTCCCTCCCCACTTCCATTGAGGACCGCAATGGTAACGTGATCACCGTGACCGACAACGGCGGAGGAGGTTTCACCGTCACGGACACACTGAAACGCCAACTTATTAAGGCCAGCAGCTTCGGCAGTTCCAGCGGGGACACGATTCAGGTGGCGCCGTTTCCCAGCGCGAGTTATTCCGTCACGTGGGGCACAGCATCCGGAAACTTCTCCCCGAATGGAACGAAGATATGGAACGATGGGTACTGCGGCGGAGTGCAAGGCGACCAGGATACCAACCCCGTCATCACTGCCATCAGTCTCCCCGATGGAGAGGGAAGCTACACGTTTCAGTACGAAAGCACATACGGCTTGTTGGCCAAAATCACCTATCCTTCTGGCGGCTATGTGAGCTATACTTGGGGGCCTAACTCACAATCGGAGTTTGGGACGGTCCCGGACGCCAACGGCGTCGCCAACGCCTGTGGCTACCGGGTCGATTCCCCCGCCGTCATGCACCGCTATGTCAGCTTCGACGGGACGAACATCGCGCTGGAACAGGATTTCTCCTACTCCACGAGTTGGGATACCACAACGCCTTCCCACTGGGACAATAAGTATGCTACGGTGACGACGACCGATGAGCGGAGGAACGTCGCCCAGGAGACGAACTACACCTACAGCCCCGTCCTGCTCGGCTCCCAACCTGACGATCCTGTCTACTTCGGCCTTCAGGTGCCTGTCGAGCAAACGGTCACCGTGGACGATTGGACCACCGGCAACCTGCTTCGAAAGATCACCAAGACCTGGGTTGACCAGTATGAAATGCAAGGCCAGCAGGTTGTGGACAATGGCACGGTGACCTCCGATCAGTTTTTCGTTTTCGGGTCCGGAGCGCAGGTCACCGGCAAGTACGAGTGCGGCTCCGGGCAGACTTGCTACAACGCCACGCAGGCCAGCCCGCCCACCGCTTACACGCGCCTCACCTCGACTCAGTACCACAGCTTCCCGGATACCAAGATCTATCCGGCCGGTCCGTCTATCTTCGACCGTCCCGCCAGCGTGATCGCCTACGGCGGCGGCAGCAACCGCGTGGCCGAGACGGATTACAGTTACGATGGCAGCGCCCCGAGCGGAACCACCGGCGTCGTCAGCCACGATTATACCAACTATAGCTCGTCCAACTCCAACCGCGGCAACGCCACGTCCATGTCCAAATGGGTCAACACCAGCGGCAACTCGCTCACGTGGAATTACACCTACGACGATACCGGCCAGCAGCTCTCCATGAGCGACCCCAAAACCAATCCGACCTCTTATTCCTACACTGATGAGTTCCCGGCGTGCGGCTCTCCCAGCCAAACCACCAACGCCTACCTGACCCAGATCACCGATGCTAAAACCTTCACGCAGAACTTTACTTACCGTTACTGCGATGGGCAGTTGTACTCGGCCCAGGACTGGAACACTCAAACCACAACCTACTCCTACTCCGACTCGCTCAACCGCCTCACCGGGATTTCCTACCCCGACACCGGTTCCACCACCTACGGGTACGGGAGTAGCAGTGTCTGCGCCCAACCCTCCAGCACGACCATCCTGATCCAGAGCGGTTCAAACTACACGGAGACTGCCACCATGGATGGGGTCTGCCATGTCACCAATACCTCCGTCACTTCCGACCCGCAAGGCACCGACAAGGTCGACACCACCTATGACGGTACGGGACGGGTATGGACGGTCTCCAACCCCTGGCGCAACTCCGGCGACAACACGAATGGCGTTACCACATACGTTTACGACGCCCTGGGTCGCACCACGTCCGTTGCCTCCCCTGATGGGAGTACGGCAACTACCAGTTACTCGGGCCTCTCTTCCACCGTCATCGATGGAGCGGGAAAGAAGCGGACGCTCACCTATGACAACTTGGGACGTCTTGCCTCGGTCACCGAAGATCCCAGCGGGCTGAATTACTCAAGCACCTACACATATTACCTTACCGACGACCTTAACACCGTAACGCAAGGTTCCCAGACGCGGACCTTTGGTTACGATTCGCTCTCACGGCTCACCAGCGCCTTGAATCCTGAGTCCGGCACCACAAGCTACACCTACCCCACAAGCAGCGGCTCAGGTATCTGCAGCGGTGATCCCAGTTTGCCCTGCACGCGCACCGACAACAGGAGCATTACCACCACCTACTCGTACGACGCGCTCAACCGGCTCACCGGGAAGTCCTATAATGATACTCCCCAAACGCCCTCCGCGAGTTTTTCCTATGACGAATCGACAGCCACCCTGGGGAGTTGGACGAGCCCGAGCCTCAACTACCCGAAAGGCCGGCTCACCCACACCACCACCATGTCCGGGAGCACGCTCCTCACCGCCACCGTCCAGGACTACGACAAGATGGGACGGACCAAGGACTACTGGCAGTGTACGCCACTGAACTGCGGCACCTCGAGCATTTGGGCCGCCGCTTATAATTACGACTTGGCCGGCGACGTCACAAGCTGGAATCACCCGGGAAACTTCACCATCAGCCAGCCCGTCGATGCCGCGCGGCATATCACGCAGGTTACGAGCAGCTTGAGCGACTCGACGCACCCTGCAACGCTGGCAACCGGCACGTGCATTAGCAATACTTCGATCTGCTACAAGGCTTGGGGCGCTCTCAAATACCTCGAGAACGGGTGCGTGGGTTCGGGGTGTACTTCGCTGCAAGAGTCTTACTTCTATAACACGCTCCTCCAGCCGGCGGTGATCGAGCTTGGCACCTCAGCCACGCACGCGGCGGACTCCTGCCGGGTGTACAATTACTATGCGAACGCGGCTAACGCCAGCGCTTGCTCGGAGACAACGTGGCCGACGGGCTCCAATAACAATGGCGACGTGGCGGGCTACTATTACGTGGACAACATAAATTCCGGCCTCGACCACGCAGCGATATACACTTATGATGGCGTAAATCGCCTCGCCAGCGCCGTGGCGACGGGCAGCGTGGCATACAACCAGGCGTACGCTTACACCGGCTATGGCTCGGCTGGCCAATACGGAAACATGAGCTGCACAGCCAACCCCCCTGAGGTCAAATGCCTGGCGCCGACTTATGGTGCGACCACCAACCGAATTACCACTTCAGGGTACACGTATGACTTGGCGGGAGACGTGACCGGGGATGGAACCACTACCTATCACTGGGACGCGGAGGGGCGGCTGGCCAGCCTCTACAACACCCAGGTGAAGGCATACAACACTTATAATGCTTTAGGGCAAAGGGTGCGGGATTCAAACAGCACCGGTGCCGCCACCGACGAGGCCTATGGCGCGGGCGGCAACCTGCTGTGGCGCTATACGGGCAGTTCCACGGACCCCAACCAGCGGGCGTTTGTGCCTTTCAACGGACGCATTTTGGCCGAGTACTACGGGGGCTCGCCGGGCGGCACGCTTTTCGACCATCCCGACCAACTCGGTTCGCTCAGCACCGCCAGCGATTACACCGGAAACCACCTCGCCGAGCGCTTGTTTTATCCCTTCGGGGAACTGTGGACGGGAGCCGACCCCAACAACTTCAACATCCACCGAACCTTCGCCCAACTGCCCGACTACGACGCTGAGACCGACCAGTACAACACCCTGGCCCGCCACTACACCCCCATGGGCCGCTGGATGAGCCCCGACCCCTTCGCGGCTTCACCACTTCACATCATCAACCCGCAGCGTTGGAACATGTACGCACATGCCTTGAATAATCCAACTACGCTTGTTGACCCCACCGGGCTTGATGCGATTGCAGTGAACTTCCCGAACAACAATCTGGGCGGGCACGAAGCCATAATATCTGTCCACTCGAATGGCCAAGCTGAGTTCGCAAGCTACGGTCCCCGGGCGGGAGGCACCCCGTATGGTGAGGGTCAAGTCACAGCAATTAATCTTATAACTCGTGTGCAATTTGGTTCTGACGGCTTGCCGACAGATGCCTCCTATAGGGCAATTGCCGCGGAGGTCGGGGGAATCGAAAACAATGGCCCGAGTACAGTTCGGATGAACTACTTCAAGACCTCGGAATCCGACACGATCGCCCTTGACGCTTGGATACAGCGGAATAAAGAGGCTTCCGATCGTGGCAGGGCCCCCTACTATGTTTTCAACCGGCAGAACTGCGCAACATTTTGCATCGTTGGCCTGATACAGGCCAATGCTATTCAGAACCAGAATATCTCGATTGTTCCAAATAACCTTTTTGACCTACTCCAATTGATTTCCACTCAGAATTACTCACAAGGGCATACGACCCCAGGGGAGCAGGTAACAACCAAGATTCTGCCCTGCGGGCCAGCGTGCCCCGAGGGTCCGGAAGGGTGAACGTTGACTTGGTGACCGATTTACATTGAAAGATGCCGCTGGTGTCAAAAACCATGAATTGGGTCGGCAAGACAGGACTTGGGATCGTTGCTGCGGTTGTTTGTGTGCCGGTCATTCTCATCGAATTGTATTTGGCTGCTTTTTGGTGGGATAGCAGGGTACCGCGTCGACCAAAGGGAGTCCCTGATGATGCGGTATTTCTGGATTGGGGGGTTCCCAAGGTGCCTAAAGCAAAAGGGGGTGATTGGTTAAATTGCTGGCCGGAACCCCAAGAGGACCGAGACCGGTGCAAGCTTACTAACCGAAACGGCACCGTCGTCTACGAAGGTGATTTCGTTCCATACAAGGGAGGAGGGTTGGTGCCTGCAAACCAACTCAAAATTGATCCAATCAAAACGCAGGCGGCTTCGTTGTGGGTTGGTTTCGCTTTTGTGCCGCTGATATACCTCGGGAATGGGAGGATTCTCATCCCGACTGATTACTATGAGAAAGCGGTCAGACTGTTAAGAGATCGAGAGAAGTTGGGGCGCTGAATATGCGAAGGATATGGCTTTTGGTCTTTTTGCTAGGGGGCGCCGCGTTCGCCGAGGAACCTCCCCACACTATGACAAGCCTTGTTGAGCGACGACAACGTCCTGATATTCCAGAGGAGAGCTTTGCGGCGCAGCCGAGAGTCATCTATCGTGCGGGTAATCGCTATTGCCGTAGCGAGGAATGGCCCGACCGCGAGCACGGCATTCATGGCTTGATGATCATCAATGAGCCAGATACGTGGCTGATCAACTTGTTTACCAAGACAGGTCGGCATATTTTGGATCCTGGCCCGACCTTTAATTGCCGGATGCCAATATTCATCGGCGCGGGCGATATAAAATCGGTGGAGGACCTGAAGAATCCACTGTATGAGTTGGAGTACGGACGGGAACTCGCGTACTTCAAAGGAAAAGGGTCTGTAGCGAAGGATGGGCCGGTTCTCCAGGGAAGACAGACAAACGCCTACGCAGTCACGGCAGGCCAATGGCAACTTCTGCTTTTCACCAGCGGCCGACCAGAACGCCCCGTTGCACTGATACGGGACGACGGTAAAACCCGAGACACGATCTGGTACGGCACCTACGAAGAACTGCCATTTGATCCGAAGCTCTTCGTAATACCAGAAGGCTTGAAGATCGAAGAGGATAAGCAATAGGGGGGAAATGGAAAACGGTGTCAGGAAGTGCGCCGGAGAGGAAAGGGTGTCAGGAGAGGAAAGGGTGTCAGGTACCCTTTCTTTTTCAGGAGTCAGGGAAGGGGGAAGGGCGTCAGGTACCCTTTCTTTAGATACCCTTCTTTTTCAGGAGAAGCGTGCTAGGATTCGGTCATGGGTAGAGTCAGGCGACTGGAGGTCGGCGCGATGGTTTACCACGCGTTGAACCGCGCGAATTTTCGTTCCACCCTTTTCAAACAAGAGTCGCATTATCAGGATTTTCTCGACGTCATGAAAGAAATCTTAAGTCTCGTGCCGATGCGCCTTCTGGCTTATTGCCTGATGCCCAATCATTGGCACCTGGTGCTTTATCCCCGCGCGGACGGCGATCTCTCGAGATTCATGCAAAGGATTACCCTCACCCACACGCAGCGTTATCACGCCCAAACCCGCACGGTGGGATACGGGCACATTTACCAAGGCCGCTATAAGTCGCTTCCCGTGGAGCCCGGCGGCCATTTCCTCTCGGTGGTGCGTTATGTGGAAAGGAATGCCCAGCGCGCCGCGCTGGTCAAGAAGGCTGAGGACTGGCGGTGGTCGAGCGTGAGGGTACGCCTCTATGGAGATGAGGACCAAAAGGCAATGCTCAGCCCGTGGCCCGTGGCTGAGCCGAAGGATTACCTGCCGTGGCTTAACCACTCACAACCGATAGAGGAAATTGAAAATATCCGGTATGCAATCAAGAGGAGCCGGCCCTATGGCTCGGAGCGATGGGTCTCCAGGGCGGTGGCGCAATTCGGATTGGAAAACACCATGCGGAACCCCTGGCGCCCTGGAAAGGGTACCTGACACCCTTCACCCTCTCTGACACCCTTCACCCTCTTGACACCCTTCACCCTCTGGTCACTCGATCCATGCAGAACATATCCGCAGCAGTTTTCTTTCGGTGGCAGTCAAATTTACTAGCCTTCGCGGCTTTTCTGTATGCTCCGCCGCGAGGTTCACAGCAGAGGGTAAGGAGCAACGATGATTGGTTCGGACATTAGCGAGCTCGCCGCGTCAAAGAAATCGACTTTGATCGCCGCTGCTTTTGGTGAGAAAACCGTTCAAGTCTGGGACTTGAGATCTCAGAAGGCGATCTGCGAGTTCGCGACGGTTTTTCTCATGGGGGCCCGTAATCTGGCGTTAGCCCCCGATGCCGGAATACTTGTAACCGGTTTATCGGGGGCTCGTGGCGCGGTGGCCGCCTATGAGGTACCAAGCGGAAAGAAGCTCTGGGACCGAAAAAGACTCGTTTATCCTTCAATGCTGGAATTTGACTCAACGGGACAGTCTATCTTCTGCACTGTTAATGATTGCAGAAGGCTACTCCGCTTAGAAGTGGGCTCGGGCACGACCCTCGAAGAAATCAAGGGCATCAGTCGGCAAATCGACGGAACTTACGGGGCCACTTTGACCGTGCCGTCCCGAAAATCCAAAAAAACCTACCGCCTCACTGCTGGGGACCACAGCTTCGATGTTCTCCCTCTCTCCTTTGGGCTGTTAGATGTGACATTCTCGCCGCACTCCGTTTGTTTGACCGAGGCAGGTGGTCCGGTTCGCTGTATGAGTTGCGACGACGGAAAGCTGCAATGGACATTCAACCCCGGCACCGACAGCCACGTGCTGCGCGTGTACTATTCTCCGAGATTGAACACTTTTTTCGGAGTGCTGATGAACTTCAAAACCAAACGCACCCCCACGAGGTTGGTGAGGTTTGACGTCACGAGTGGAGTTTGCGAGCAACTATGTGACCTCGACTGGGACGCTTGGGAGGTAGCCTTTCTTGCTGTGTCAGATCAGCTCGTCACCACAAGCGGCGAAATTAGAAATCTCTCGGACGGTGTACTCGTCGGTCGGCTCGCATTCCCACAGAGGGAATACCCCGACGAATAGCGGTGCTCGCGCACCGGGTGTGGGGGTGACACGCCGGCTGGCGCAGACATGTCCTTCAATGTCTGCGTTTCCCAAAGGCCCATGCTCGGCCGGAGCAGCGTAGCCACGGTCAGCGTTTTTCTGTGTGGGCTTTTCCCTTGCTGACCACCAATGGTCTATGGGGACAACGAAACGCTTGCGGCTTGGTTACAACCATCTGGTCTTGGACAAAGCCACGGTGGCGGCGCGCCCCATCTCGACTGATTGAGTTCGCCGGCCCGTGGGGTATCGCGCCTGTGAAATGCCCACGATCAGAACGGCGCTGACCCTTGCCACCCTGCTCTCCCGGCCGCCCTCACAAAAATCAAAAAAAACACGAATCGGACACGATGTCTCTTGACAAGCTTTAGGCTATATGTATATACTAGCTCGGTAGTAGCCGCTCCATTAAGGCAATTGTTTGGGCGATGGAAGCGCCGCACCAAGAAAGCTGTAGATTTCCCCGAGCAAAGCCTACAACCTATTGAAAACAAACAAATCCTCAAAAATTGAATACCCAGAAACCTGACAACTCATTGAAAACAAATACTGTTAGCCAACTTTCCCCTCATATCCAACAAAACAAAGGTGGTTACGCGCCATTGTGGACTCGTGCTCATGCCGAAACGATCAAATTAGCGAAGGAATCACCTGATTAGCCGATCACTCTGAGAGCTGAATGGCCACAGTCCGAAAGCAGGAAGGGTGGGCAGAGCCGACTGCTAATCCCCCGCGTGATACACTACCCCGTATCGGTTATCGGCAGTTTTCGGCAAGGAGCTGAATCAAGTTGCTCACTTCGAAAATCGCCAATCATCAATCGCCAATCACCAACCGCTGGAAAGGGGTTCAATCATGAAGCGCTTGTGGACAAGAGTTGTGTGCGGATTAATCGGCGTCTACCTGCTTGCAGGGCCGGCAATCCGCGGGCAGCAGACTCCGGCTGCCAAGCCCTTCGATTTGATCGAATGGAACGGCGGGAAGTTCATTTATGGCGCGGACTACTACCCCGAGGCCTGGGACGAAACCCAGTGGGAGAAGGACGCGACTATGATGCAGGAGGCCGGAATCAACTTCGTCCGTCTGGCGGAATATGCCTGGGTGAAGATGGAGCCTCAGGAGGGACACTTTGATTTCGCCTGGCTCGATCGCGCGCTCAAAGTGCTGAACGCCCACGGCATCCGGGCGGTATTGGGAACGCCCACCGCCTCGCCCCCCGCTTGGCTGTATGAGAAATACCCCGACATCGCCGTAATGGGCCCGAATGGAATCCGCTATCGATACGGCTCACGGCACAATTGCTGCCTCCACAATCCTGCTTTCATCGCGGCTACACGCCGGATCGTCACGGCCCTGGCGGAACACTATAAGGATCATCCGGGAGTGATCGGCTGGCAGATTGACGACGACGAGGTGGGAGATCCGAAATGCTTTGATCCGGTTAGCCGCGTCGCCTTCCAAAAGTGGTGCCAGCACAAATATCCAACCCTCGACGCGTTGAACCAGGCATGGGGCACGGTTTTCTGGGGCCACACGTATCAAGCCTGGTCGGAAATTCCCCTGCCTTGGAACACGGTCTTCAACGCCCCCAACCCCAGTCTGGCGCTCGATTTCGACCGCTTTAGTAGCGATTCGGCGCACAACTACCTCAACATCCAGGCGGCGATTCTCCGCGAGATCGCCCCCCGGCAAGCCATCACCCACGACGAAATGGGCATGTATTCGGGCGTTGACTACTACGACTTAAATCGGTCAGTCGATTTCATCGGCTGGAACGACTATCCGACGTTGGAGGAGAAAGACTACGCGCAGTATACCGTACCCGGGCTTGGGCACGACCTGATGCGCGGATCGAAGGACAACCAGAATTTCATGGTGATGGAGCAGGCCATTGGCCTACCTGGCTGGTATGTATTCTGGGGACGACAGGCGGCGCCCGCCTTGTATCGCGTCTGGGCTTACCAATCCGTCGCCCACGGCGCCGATGGCGTCTGCTATTTCCGTTGGAGGACTTCCCGCTACGGCACGGAACAGTATTGGCAGGGAATTCTCGACCAGGACAGCTACCCGAATTCCCGCTATGCCGTCGTGGCCCAAACCGGAAAGGAATTGGAGCAGCTCACGGCCTTAATCCATGGATCGAAGGTGGTGTCGCCGGTCGCCATGCTGGTGTCTCCCGACTCCCGGTGGGCGCAGCAGATTCAGCCGGGAGTGGAGGGCTTCGAATACGACCAGCAACTCCACGACTACTACGACGCCTTTCGCCGGGCGGGGGTGAGCGTCGACGTCGCCTTCCCGCCCAGCAACCTCTCTGCTTATCGCATCGTTGTGGCGCCCGCCCTCTATGTGACCGATCAGGCCCTCGCCGACAAGCTCACCGCGTTCGTGAAAAATGGCGGGACGCTGGTCCTCACCTTCCGCTCCGGCGTCAAAGACGAACACAACGTGGTGACGAACCGGACCCTTCCCGGCCCGTTCGCGGAGATCGCCGGCGTGGCCATTCACGATTTTGATCCCCAGATCAATGAGGAGCAGGAGGTGGTGGGACCCGGCGAAACGCATTTCCCGGCCCGCACCTGGTCCGACATCCTCGCCCCCTCGACGGCGAAGGTTCTGGCAACTTATGGCAAGGGCTACTACGCCGGCAAACCGGCCGTGACGGAGAACGGCGCGGGAAAAGGTTGGGTCTACTACGTCGGCACCGAATCCAAATCACCTTTCTTTTACGACCGCCTGATTTCACTCGCTGCCCAGAAGAGCCTGGTGGCAATCAATGAAAAGATTCCCCCCGGCGTCGAAGTGGCGGTGCGCCAGAAGGCGGGCAAGGAAATTATCTTCGTATTGAATTATACCAGCAGGGACCAGACCGTGCCGCTCGATCACGCCTACCAGAATGCCCTGACCGGCAAGACCGAACCCATCGATGTGCAGATTCCTGCGTATGAGGTGAAGGTGCTTACGGAGAAGTAAAGATAAGGTGTCAGGTGTCAGGTGCCAGGTGCCAGGTGCCAGGTTTCAGGTGTCAGGTGCCAGGTGTCGGGTGTCAGGTTTCAGGTGCCAGAGGCGAGACTCGAAAGTTTCGAAATTCGAAAATCGGGGAAAGGTGTCGGACCTGACACCTGACACCTGGCACCTGATACCTTTTTTACTGCCCCATATAGGCGCGCACGAGGTAGGAAATTCCCATCAGCAAGAGCAGGATGTTTGCCGCGAGGAAGAGATGCTCCTTAAACCGCTTGTGCAGGCCAGCACCCCACGCCAGCAAGCACAGAGAGAACAATGCCGCGCCGTAATAACCTACGAGCCCGCCCACGAAAAACGGAACCACGCGCCCATAGCCGCTCTTGCGGCCTTCGGCAAGAATCGGGCCGGCGATGGTGAGCCAATAGATCCAGGTGCCGGGCGAGCCCACTTCCGCCAGCAAGGCGACAGATACACTGGCATAGGTCATCGTGGGCGAATCCGCCATTTCGTGCTGGGTCTTGCCCCGTTGTTCCCAAAGGGAGTAACTGGCGAAACCAATCAGGGACATGCCCCCGACGTAGGCCACGTAATGCGCGATTCCGGGAGGGATAAAACGATAAAAGACACCGGTCACCAGCAACAGGCACCCGTCAACCATCAATGGCGCGCCAATCAGCACATAGATGGCGCGCCCCCAACGGCCCAGCGCTACTTGCGCGAGCGCAATCATGTGCAGCGGACTGGGAATCAAGCCTCCCACAATTCCCATCCCCGCGCCAAGTATGAGCAAATCCATAAGTGTGTCCTGCGATGTTATGCGGTCAAGCCGGAAATGTAAAGTACTGCCCGACCTGGAAGTGAACGCAGTACACTGGGACGGCGCACGGGCGGGGCGCCCGTGCCACAACCGGCGGGGCGATTGACCTCAGAATACTTTGGGCTGCCCCGGCGCTCGATGCCTTCGGAGCCCGATAAGCTGTGGATGCGCAACTGAAAATCCTGATCCTGTCCATGCCGCATGGCGCCGCGCATCAGCGCGCCGCCAAGGCTTTGCGCGAAGCCTTTGCCGCCCTCCGCCCCCACGCGCGGGTGGAGGTCGTTGACACGCTTCAGCACTGCACCGCCTGGTTCCGGGCTTATTACAACTCCTACCTGATTCCGCTCACGATCTGGCCCGGCCTGTGGCGCTGGATTGAAAAACGGCAGCACCAGTCAGAGTCCACGAGCCCCGGATGGATTTACCGGCGGGGCGCCCAACCTCTTTTCCGCTATTTGCGGGAATTCGCTCCCGACGTCGTCATCGCCACGGAAGTGGGGACCTGCGAGTTTGCGGCGTTGTACAAGCGCCAATCCCACGCGAATTTCTTGCTGGTCGGCCTGGAGTTGATGGATTTCAATCGCGCCTGGATCCAGCCGGAAGTTGATCTTTTCCTGGCCACCCATAGTGATCTCGCCGCGGAACTGGTGGCCGAGGGTGCTTCCGCCGCCAACGTGGTGACCACCGGCCAGCCCATCGACCCGGCGTTTGCGTCCCTTCCGGAGCGCCGTATCGCGCGTGAAAAGCTGGGAATCAAGCAGGACGCTCTTCAGCTCTTGGTCCTTTTTGGCGGCACGGGACACGGGCACCCGGAGCGCATTCTGGCCGAACTCGCCAAGGTGCACCACTCGCATGAGATTGTCATGGTCACCGGCCGCAACCAGCGCTTGGAGGAGCGGCTGCGTCAGAGCTATGGGAGCTTGCCCCACATGCGCGTGCTCGGGTGGGTCGATAACATTCAAGACTGGATGGTAGCGTCAGACCTGATGATCAGCAAGCCCGGTGGGGGCACGCTGAATGAAGGCTTTGCCTGCGGCCTGCCCATGTTGGCCTTTGATCCCCTGCCCGGAAACGAGGAGCGCACCTGCCGCTGGATCGAAAAATGGGGAGCGGGGATTTGGATCAGAAGGCCGGAGGACCTCGCGCCGCGGATCCAATCCCTGCTGGCGAATCCCGCCCTGCTTAGGGCGCTTCGCCACCAAGCGGGCAGCTTGGCGCGCCCTTATGCGGCTCGCGATGGGGCGCTGGCTACGCTCGAATTCTTGTCCCGAAAAGCCCAGCCTCCCCCCACCCCCTGAGAAGAATTCGCTGCCCACTATGGCGTTCCGCTCGACGTGATAAAATGACTGACCTAACAAACCCGAGTTTCACGTTCACCGAATCTTCAAGTTGTATTTACCTCATTGCCACAATCCCGGTAAATAATCGCGCTTGCCTCGGTGATAATACTCATCGCGGCCACGGAGTATTTGATTTGCCTCTCTTCCTCCGCGACGAACCACCGGACCGCAAGGTTGGATTGCCCCCGGACGGGCAAGACCAGTATCCCGAGTTTGAAATCTCCCTCCCTAAAACCTTCGGCGGAAGGATTGCGCCTTTCGCCCAGCCGGCAATTCAACACATCTTGCGTTGGCAGGAACTGAACAACCTTTATAGCTCTGTCAACCAGCCGGAGGGTGACGATCAGATCTGGGAGAGAATTCTCCACTCCCTGAATGTTGCGTACGAAATTTCCCCGGAAGACCTTGCCCATATCCCCTCCAGCGGGCCCCTGGTGGTGGTGGCGAACCACCCCTATGGGGGAATCGAAGGGGTTATCCTTGCCGCGCTCCTGCGGTCGGTTCGCAGTGACGTGAAGGTCATGGCCAATCTGCTGTTGTGCTCTTTTCCCGGGCTGCGCAATTCGCTGATCCCGGTTGATCCGTTCGGGACGCAAGCTTCCGCCACCAGCAACGTCCGAGGTCTTAAGGCCGCGATCCGGTGGGTGCGGAAAGGCGGCGCGCTGGCCGTCTTTCCAGCCGGCGAAGTCGCCCATGTGGACATGAACCAGTTGGCGATCACCGATCCATGCTGGCATGAGGCCGTGGCAGCCATTATCCGCAGAACCTCTGCCGCAGCGATTCCGGTGTATTTCGCCGGGACCAATGGCCCGGTGTTCCAGCTTTTGGGCATGGTTCATCCCATGCTTAGGACCGTGATGTTGCCATCCGAACTTCTGAACAAGCGGAACCAAGTTTTCAAGGTTCGAGTGGGTCATCCCCTTCCCCACCCGAGGTTGAAATCATTCCCCGATGATGCCGAGATGACGGCCTATCTCCGCTGGCGAACTTACCTCCTGGGGCACCGCAAGGATCTGGGGAAAGTCCCTGGAAAGTGGGCGGGACTGATCAAAGCCTCCCAGCGCGCGGCCCCCTCGGTTCTAGCGCAGCCGGAATGCGACGCGATGGAGCGCGAAATCCATTATCTCCCGCCTGAGCAAGTGCTCATTGAAAGCGGAGAGGAATCCGTAATTCTGGCCAAGGCACAGCAGATTCCCCAGGTGATACGCGAAATCGGCCGCTTGCGGGAAGTTACCTTCCGCTCAGTCGGCGAAGGAACCGGCAAAGTAATCGACCTGGACCAGTTTGATTCCTATTATGACCACCTCTTCGTTTGGAGGAAGAGCCAGCGCCAGGTGGTGGGGGCTTACCGCTTGGGATTAACGGATCCAATCCTGAAAGAGTACGGGAAAAAGGGCCTTTACACCAGCACGCTATTTGAATTCCAAGACGGCTTCTTTAGCCGGATCGGACCCGCGCTGGAACTAGGCCGATCGTTCGTCCGGTTGGAATGCCAAGGGGCCATGAATGCCTTGCCGCTATTGTGGAGAGGAATCGGCCGGTTTATTCTCCGCCACCCGGAGTGCAAGATTCTGTTCGGGCCGGTCAGCATCAGCAATCGGTACCATCCCCTTTCCCAAAACATGATGGTCACCTACCTTCGGCAGAACCACCTGACCCAAGAAATTTCCGGCCTTCTCAAACCCAAGGCTCCCTTCAAACCGTCGCGTATTCATCCGCGGAACCCCGTGCCGGTCTGCTTTGATGTCAAGAATGTGGAGGAACTGTCGGAGTTGGTATCCGAGATCGAGACGGACCACAAACGAGTCCCTATCCTGCTGAAGCACTATTTGAAGCTGGGCGGCAAGATCGTGGGCTTCAATGTCGACGGCCATTTCAGCCACGTTTTGGACGGCCTTGTGGTGGTGGACCTGACCAAGACCGAGCGCCGAATACTGGAACGGTTCATGGCAGCCGAAGGGGCTCGCCGCTTCCTGGCCTACCACGAAGACGGTTCATCTCCGATGGGGCCCGAGAGTTCCCCAGCCGCCGCTTAGCCTCGCTGTCCAAGGGCCGCGAGCCAATGGCCATCAATCGATAGACGTTGAGATCGTGAACGGGCCAATGCCCGATTAATAATCGATGCCCTTCAAATAGTCTTGCGTCGGGACATATTGGAAACGGTCAGGATTGGATTTCACAAGGGCATCCGCGTAGTCGTTGGAGATTGTTCCCCGGGCGTTGCGATAAGTGTCTTGGACTACGCTCTGGTCCAGGAGGATGTTGTCAAATGCCTGAAAGGATTTGTCCCTCGCATCCTCATTGGCGCGGTCGTGGGCCAGCTTTTGGTCGAACGCCGCCTGGCTGGAGCGGGCGCGGGCCAAGACGGCGTTCGTGTACTCATTACTCAACGCGATCTGGTGCTGCACCTCGCCCTGGACTACCTGATTGTTGACTCGATAGCTCTTGGCAATGGCCACGAGCGTGGGGGTCTCCTTCTCAAAGAGCGCTTTAGGCACACTTGCCTGATAGACCGACATCCCCCAATTTCCCGAATTGCCAAAGGGAGGCATGATGTAGAGTTGCACCGACATTGCGGCGAGCCCCTTCCCGTCGTGAGCGTCCACATCGGCCTGGAGGATTTTATCGATGCCGGGGCCCTGCGCCGGCCCGTCCGTTACTTTCGTGATGTTGATGGTGGGAGCGGGCCGCCGCTGCTTTTGGGCAAGTTGGGCCGCTGCCGATATGAACGCAGTCCCCGGATCCGTACCATAAGGTATGGCCACGTACAATCCCGGCAGCGGCACACGTCCGCCTTGGGTCTCCATGTTGATCATGGCGCGAGCCTGCGGGTTGGTGGGGTCGATCACTGGAATGTAGATGCCGAAGAGGAGCTTCTCGCCGTTCGGCCCCTGCGCCTCCATGGCGCCCATGCGGCCTGCCGTCAGTTGCCAACCGGAAGGCAGGCTGACGCTTCCACTGTTGTCGGGAAAGCTTACCAGCCGGAGGGACGCCGCCGCACCTACTGGCGTCGGCCCGCTCCCGGCGGCTTTGGAAGGCTCGAGGTTCGAATTCCATTCGGCGCTCAGGCGCTGGAGCATGGGGTTGACGGTCTGGGGAAAACGTTGCGCGTCATCGGTAAGCACCGCCGCACTGGGTTGTCCGCCCCGCGGCACAGAGACCATGATCAGCCCAGCGATGCGCTGGCCGCCACCATTCTTGGCGGTGACGCTGAAGAATGCGGCAAGCGATTGCCCGCTGCGATCCTGGAACAACCTGCCCACTTGCGGCCGGTCACCGTAGCGGCCGTGGATCTGGCGCAGCATATAGCCCATCGCTGCTTGCACGGAGGGCTGCGCCCCCATCGGCCCGTACATGATCTGCCCACCGCCTGGGTTGTTGATCGTCTTTAGGGCATCCTCCGCCCGGACGGTAGAAAAAGTGGCCACCCCCACCATGCCGATACACAGATTCGTGAGCAACCTGGTCGCGCTACGAATCATGTTGGTTTATCCCCCTCTAAATTCAAATTACCATGAACGAAAATGGAATGACAGAGGGAGCGGTGGCATTGACGCATCTGCCATGGTAACCTGCGCGGGTTGGACGAACCTGGCGTATGATACGCGGTTCATGGAAACCACCCGCGCCACCCACCGGAAGAAGCGTGCAGGACCAAACACGCATCCGGCATCCGCCGTGCCATGAACTCAGGAGCTGCCTCATCATGCGAATGAAACCATATGCCCTTCTACTTTCACTGTTGTTGTTGGCGTCGAGCGCCGTTGCGCAATGGAACCCGTTGAATCCCGCCCAGGGTATCGAGAAACAATCCGACGGCGTGCTGCTCACCATGCAGGCCGGCCTGCTGCGGATCGAGGTCTGTTCGGATTCCATCGTCCGCGTTCTCTACACGCCCACACATTCATTCCCGGATGTGAAAAAGTTTGTGGTGACCAAAACCAGTTGGCCTGCCGTGCGCTTCTCGCTGGCATCGACCGGCAATGAGGTGACGCTGAGCACCTCGCAACTCAAAGTCACCGTGGGCCGCAAGGACGGAGCGATTGTCTTCAGTGACGCGGCGGGCAAAAAACTGATGCAGGACAGCAGCCGGACCATGACTCCCGTCGTGGTCAATGGCGAGAAGACCTATCGCGCTGAAGAGTTTGTGGCGCTGTGGGGATCGCCGGAAGGCTTCTACGGACTGGGGCAGCATCAGGCCGGGGTGTGGAACTACCGCGGCGAGTCGGTGGACATCTCGCCGGACAACACCAACATCTCGGTCCCCATGCTGTTGTCCACCAACGGCTACGGCCTTTTTTGGGACAACCCTTCCCGCAGCCGCTTTAACAACCGTTTCATGCACTCGCTGTATATCAGTTCGGAAGTCGCCGACCAGATCGATTACTACTTCATCTATGGCCCGGAATTCGACAAGATCATCGCCGCTTATCGCGAGCTGACCGGCGCCGCCCCGCTCTTCGGCAAATGGGCGTACGGCTTCTGGCAGTGCAAGAATCGCTATCAGTCGCAGGAAGAGCTGCTGGGGGTGGCGCACCAGTACCGCGAGTTGCACATCCCCGTCGATAACATCGTTCAGGATTGGTTCTGGTGGAAGATCAAAGGTGACTTTGAATTCAACGACCACTATCCTGACCCCAGGGGTATGATCGACGACCTGCACCGCAACCATTTCCACCTGATGATTTCCGTCTGGCCCTATTTCGATCCCGGCTCCAAGGTCTATGAGGAGATGGACAGGCTCAGTTACTTCATCGACCGCACCAAGGTAGGCGCCTTTCATCCCGCCGGAATGGCCCTGTATGACCCTTTCAATCCGGCCGCCCGCAAGTTTTACTGGCAATTGATGGACAACGTGCTGTTCAAGATTGGGGCGGATGCCTGGTGGCTCGACACCACGGAACCGGAAACGGAGGGGCAGGAGACCAACATCCTGGTTAACAACCAGGTAGCCGCGGGGAGCGGCGCCCGCTACGCCGACCTCTTTCCACTGATGACCACCTCGGCCGTCTATGAGGGCCAGCGCGGCGAGACCGACCAGAAGCGCGTGTTCATTCTCTCGCGATCGGCCTATGCAGGCATCCAGCGCAACAGCGCGGCGGTCTGGTCCGGCGATGTTAATTCTGATTGGGAAACCTTCAGGCGGCAGATTCCCGGGGGATTGAACTTGATGCTTTCCGGAATTCCCTACTGGACAACCGATATTGGGGGGTTTACGGATGGCGACCCAACCAGTCCCGCCTACCGGGAACTGTTCCTGCGCTGGTTCGAATACGGAACGTTCTGCCCCATCTTCCGTGTGCACGGAACACGCATCACCAACCAGAACGAACTGTGGTCCTACGGCTCGGGCGCGCAGGAGATTCTGACCCGCTACGACACGCTTCGCTACCGACTGATGCCCTATATCTACTCGCTGGCGTGGCAGGTAACGCACGCGGGCTACACCCTGATGCGCCCGCTGGTGATGGATTATCGCGAAGATGTAACGGCGCTCAACATCGGCGATCAGTTTCTGTTCGGGCCGGCGCTGATGGCGAGTCCCGTGACCGACGCGGGAGTGGACCAGCGGCGCGTTTATCTGCCCAACACTACATGGACCAACTTCTGGACGGGCGAAGGTTTCTCCGGCGGCAGGTTCATCATGGCCGCGGCGCCGCTCGAGACTCTGCCGCTGTTCGTTCGGGCCGGTTCGATTTTGCCCATGGGGCCGGCGATGGAGTACAGCAATCAAAAACCGGAGGACCCCATCGAACTGCGCATCTATCCGGGAGCGGATGCGGACTTCACCCTCTACGAAGACGATGGCCTTACTTACGACTACGAAAAGGGCGTGTATGCGACGATTCCCCTTCACTGGGATGACGCGCAGCACACGCTCACCATCGGCGCGCGCCAGGGCAGCTTCCCCGGTGGGCTCGAGCACCGGACATTCAATATTGTCTGGGTGGGGCCAGGTCACGGTGTGGGCGCAAGCCCCTCCGGGACATTCGACAAAACGGTTTCCTACGAAGGCACGGCGGTCACTGCGCAACCCTGAAACCAAGTCCGCGGCACACTCGCTCTTCCTGGGCCGGGCAAGAGGACACAGGCCACACAATGATTATAAGTGGAGTTATAATGTGAAAGTGTCTACCTTGCGGCGGTTTAGGGGCGCCGTCCAGGAGGGGCGTGTCACCCGGTGATTCAGCCCAGGCGGGGGGAAATGGAAGGGAAACACGATGTCTAAGATTGATGAACTCAAGGCAGATATCGAGAGACTTCCCAGCGAGGAACTCACTGAGCTTTTCCGGTGGTTGTCAGAAAAGGAGTGGAAGATCTGGGACAAGGAGATCGAAGCCGACTCTCAGACTGGAAGGCTCGATTTCCTGGTACGCGAGGCCCACGAGGAGAAGGCCAAGGGGACTCTCAAGGAAATGTGAATGCACCGCACCACCACTCGTTTCTGGACCTCGCTTGCGCGCCTGCCGGAACCCATCCAGCGAGTGGCCCACGAAAACTTCGAACTCCTGAAAGAGAACCCAGCGCACCCGTCCCTGCATTTCAAGAAAATCGGGAGTTTTTGGTCCGCAAGGGTTGGAATCAACCACCGCGCCCTCGCTGTGGAGGATGGCGCGGATTTTATTTGGGTCTGGATCGGTCCCCATGACGAATATCAGCGCCGGATCAAACAACAGGGCTAGCAAGGCCGCCGCAGGCGTCGGCCAAAAGCACGGCGCGACTGAGAGGCAGATCCTTTAACGAGCAGAGGATTCATGAAATGAAGATAGGTCTCCAGGCTTGGGGCAGCGAGGGCGACATTCGACCCTTCACGGCGTTGGCTGCGGGGCTAGTTGATGCAGGGCATGAGGTCACCCTGGCCGTCACCGACAACGTTGGGCGGGACTACAGTGAGGTCGCCAAGAAGCATGGCTTCAAGCTCATCGCGGTGCCCAATCCCGAAGCGCATGACCCTGCGGAAGTGGAGGCAGTCTGGCGTGAAATCATATCTGCCAGAAACCCCATCAAGCAGGCGAGAATGGTCATGGAGTATGGCTTCGACCCCGCGATGGAGGCGATGTATGCGGCGGCGCGTGAGCTCTGCGCGACCAACGACGCGGTGCTCGGGCATTTCTTTGTATATCCGCTCCGGGTGGCCGCAGAAAAAGCTGGCGTGCCCATGGCGACGTTAAACGTGGTGCACAACTGCCTGCCATCAGCGTACATTTGCCCACCAGGCCTTCCCGACATCGGCAAGTGGTTTTACCCTTTGGGATGGGTCGTGGTGCGTAAGATGATCAACAACATTTTCCTTCCGCGGGTTAACGCTTTGCGCTCGCGCGAAGGTCTGCCGCCAGACCGGGACGTCATGGCTCAAACGTGGGCGTCCGACCAGCTCAACCTGATTGCTGTCAGTCCACACATTTGTGTTGCGCCCAAAGATTGGGATAGGCGGCATCAGGTATGTGGCTTCTTAAAACCGCCCTTGGATACTCGGATGGAAGAACTCCCCTCAGGTCTCGACGATTTTCTCTCGGCTGGCGAGTCGCCTGTCTACATCACGTTTGGCAGCATGATGCCAAACAGTCTTGAATACATCCGTGAGACTGTGGATATCTGGAAGGCCGCGATCAGGCAGGTGGGCTGCCGTGCAATCATCCAGTTGCCGGTAGATGACCTTTCCATATTCGACACCGGTGAGCGGGTTTTCAAAGTGAAGCGCTCGCCCTATGTGAGCGTATTTCCCCGATGTGCCGCAATCGTCCACCACGGCGGCGCTGGAACAACTCAGTCGAGCCTCCTGGCGGGACGGCCTTCCGTTGTGGTGGCGCACATGGCGGATCAGTTCTTTTGGGGGGACGAGTTGAAACGCCTTGGCGTAGCCGGCAAGACGCTCACTCGAAATGGCCTCTCGGCGGCCAAGTTGGCCAAAGGAATCGAAAAGGTGCTCGGAGACTCCGGCATGGCGGAACGTGCCGCCTCTCTGGGTCAGCAATTAGCCGGGGAAAACGGCGTCGCGAATGCTATCGGTCTCATTGAAGCGGTGTTTGCCCCCGGCGTTGTGCGGGCCAGTTAACAGCCAAAAAAATCACCGCGTACTCCCAGGACTCCTTCCTTGCTCAATGCACTGTCATTCACACCGGCGCCATATGGGCCGCCGCAGGATTCCTCGATCAGGGAATCGTTTACAGCAAGCGTATGGTCGACTTAATTCCGGAACACTACACCAGGACCAAGTGTGGATGGTAGATGGCGCCGGAAACGTGTCGGGCTACGGCAATCAGGCGGCGTTCCGGGCCTAGAATTTTAAGGAGACTCACGGCGGGCACGTGCCCCGGAGCCTCGCCGCGGCCCGGCCGGAGGGCCTGGGCCAGCTCAAATGTGTGGCCATGCCGCACCGAGGCTTCATCGCGGCCGCGCACCACCAATTCCGGGCAATCGGGAAGCAAGGCTTCCAGCCGGACGACGCAGGATTCCAGGCTGCCTTGCAGCGCGGCCTCTTGCAGGCGTTCGAGCGTGACTGCGCGATTCTGCTTGAACTCCGCCACGGCGGTGCGCCGCAGGCCCGCCAGATGCGCTCCGCACCCTAACTTCTGCCCGAGGTCGTGGGCCAGGGAGCGGACATACGTCCCACCCGAGCATTCCACCGCAAAGTGCACCTGCTCGCCTTCGAAACCCAGCAATTCCAGGGCGTAGATTTCCACTTCCACCGGCGTTAAGTTTACCGGCTTGTGCTGCCGTGCCAGTTGGTAAGCGCGCACTCCCCCGACACGTTTGGCGGAATAAGGCGGAGGAGTTTGCAGCAGCCGCCCCGTGAAGGCGCGAAAGTGGACTTCCAATACCGATGCATCCAGAGCCACCGGCGCCGCTTCCGACGTGGGTTCCCCGGTGGCGTCATAGGTGTCCGTGGAGAAACCGAGACGGATCGTACCCTCGTAAGCCTTGCGGGACTTCAAATAGAATTGCGCGAATCGCGTCGCCTTGCCGACCGAGACCGGCAGCACGCCCGTGGCGAAAGGATCGAGCGTTCCGAAGTGGCCCACCTGGCGCTGATGCAGAATCTTGCGGACTCGCGCCACAACGTCATGGGACGTGAGGCCCGCAGGCTTGTCGATGACAAGGACGCCGTTGACTTCGGGTTTGGGGGAGGGAGTTTCTGTCATCTTGAAGGTTAAAGGATAAAGGCTGAAGGCTAAATGATAAAGGGTAAATGGTAAAGGTTAAAGCCTCAAAGCTGGTTGCTAGTGAACTCGGATAGCCTTAGCAATTTCATTATGACCCCTGATTTTACCCTTTACACTTTATCCTTTACACTTTAGTTCCCGTCCTTGTGTAGCTGTTGCAACAGCATTTCGATCTTCTCGCCGGCTTCGACGCCCGGGTCCAGGATAAAGGAGAGCTCCGGAGCTCGTCGCAGCGCCAGCCGGTGGCCGATTTCGTGGCGAAGAAATCCCGCCGCCGAGGTCAGCCCTTCGATGTTGTTCTTTTGCTCCTCCGGGTTTCCCAACACCGACACAAAAACTCGAGCATGATGCAAGTCAGCGCTCAACTCGACGCGCGTCACGGTGGCGAATCCGATCCGCGGGTCTTTCACCTGGCGGGAAATCAGCTCCGCCAACTCCACCCGAATCTGGTGTCCCAACCGCTCTGTCCGGCGTCCTGGCAAACTCATAAAGGTTAAAGGGTGAAGGGTAAAGGATAAAGGGGAAAAGGCAAATGATGACGTTTTTCTTTAACCTTTACCCCTTACCCTTTAAAAAAACTCCAAAAAGTGGTCGGCCACGTCATCACCCAGGATGTTTTCCGATTCCGCAAGGACCTGGCGAAATACCGAATCCAGCAAAGTCTGGCTGTCGGAGATCGAAACCACTCCCAGCGTGGCGCGCTGCCACACGTCTTGATGGTCAAGTTCCGCCACGGCCACGTTAAAACGGGCCCGGAGGCGGTCCTTCATTTTTCGCAGGACTGCACGCTTTTCTTTGAGTGAATGCGCGTAGGGAATCTGAATTTCCAGGGTTAATACACCAACCGGCATCGTGTCAGCCCCTCGTGAGGGCAGGGGACGGGAACCAGTATCGAAACTCGAAAATCGAAATTCGAAACTCGGCCCATCGCTCACGAGTTTCGATTTTCGAATTTCGAGTTTCGTCCTTTTCCCCCCGCTTCAGGCCATGGCAGGCTCGGCCACTCGCTCCCTCACGTAGGCCTCAATGACGTCGCCGACCTTGACGTCATTGTAGTTTTCGAGCGAAATTCCGCACTCCATTCCCGTCTTCACTTCCGCCACATCATCTTTGAAGCGGCGCAAGGACCGGACCTTGCCCTCGTGGACCACCACGTGGTCGCGCACCAGCCGAATCTGCGAATCGCGCGCAATTTTGCCGTCCTGAATAACGCATCCGGCCACCGTTCCCACTTTGGTGATACGAAACGTATCGCGAACATCCGCCCGTCCCAGAGAGGTTTCTTTGTAGGTAATGGCCAGCAACCCCACCATCGCTTTCTTGATTTCTTCGGTGACGTTGTAGATGATGGTGTGCAGACGGATATCGACAGTCTCGAGCTGCGCCAACTCCGTCGCCTTCCGCTCCGGGCGGACGTTGAAGCCGATGATGACGGCGTTCGACGCTGAGGCCAGCAGCACGTCCGACTCGGTAATGGCGCCGGCTCCCGCGTGGATGACCTTGATTTTCACCCGGTCGGTGCTCAGCTTAACCAAGGTTTCAGAGAGGACTTCGACCGAACCTTGCACGTCCGCCTTGATAATGAGCGGCAACTCCTTGACATCCCCCGCCGCCAATTGTTCGTGCAATTGCTCGAGCGTAAGCCGCGCCGTCTTGGCGAGCGCCGCGTCGCGGAGCTTCCCCTGCCGGTGCAGGGCAATTTGCCGCGCCTTGAGCGTATCCTCAATCACCTGGAGGCGATCGCCGGCCTGGGGAACATCCTCTAACCCCAGGACCTCGGCGGGGGTCGAAGGGGGAGCCTCCAACACCGGGCGTCCGTGGTCGTCAAACAAGGCTCGCACCTTGCCGTAAATTGCTCCCACAATGAACGAGTCCCCGATTTTCAAGGTCCCATTCTGGATCAGCACCGTCGCCACCGGGCCGCGTCCCCGGTCAAGTTTGGCTTCGAGCACTGTCCCGTTCGCCAGGCGCATGGGATTGGCTTTGAGCGCTTGCATGTCGGCAACCAGCAAGATCATTTCCAGCAGGAGATCAAGATTCTTGCGTTGTTTGGCCGAAACTTCCACGGTCACCGTCTGCCCGCCCCATTCTTCCGGCATCAGATCGTGGTCCGCCAACTGCCGCTTGACGCGTTCCGGCTGGGCTTCTGGCTTATCGATCTTGTTAATGGCCACGACAATCGGCACCTTGGCGGCGCGTGCGTGATTGATGGCTTCCAGCGTTTGCGGCATGACGCCATCATCCGCGGCCACCACCAGCACCACAATGTCCGTCACCCGGGCGCCCCGCGCACGCATCAAAGTGAAGGCTTCATGGCCGGGAGTATCGATAAAAGTCACCTTTCGCCCCTGCCCTACAACTTGATATGCGCCGATGCTTTGCGTAATGCCACCCGCTTCGTGCGCCGCCACATTGGTCTCGCGCAACGCATCCAGAAGCGAGGTCTTGCCGTGGTCGACATGGCCCATCACCGTGACCACCGGAGCGCGCGGGCATAGGTCTTCCGAGCGGTCCGTCTCTTCAACTTCCTGGAGGACCTCTTCCTCGTAACTGACGATGGCCGCTTCCGCGCCAAAGCTGCGGGCGATTTCCACGGCGGTGGGCCCGTCAAGGGTCTGATTGATGGTGGCGAAAATTCCTTTGTCCAGGAGTCTCTTGATCACGTCCTTCGCGCGCGCTTCGAGCTTTTCGGAAAGCTCCTTGATCGCGATCCCTTCGCTGATGGTGATCTTTCGCGTGATCGCGACCTCTTCCGGAACCACCGGCCGGGGAGGCGCCATCGTAGCCGGGCCGCGCCGCATGAGTGGAGGTTGTGGCCGACCAAATTGCGGACGACTCGGGGGGGGGCCTCCCGTGGCCACTTGCCCGCCCGCGGCAGGACGCGTCGAGGTCGGATGCATGGGGCGGGGCTCACCGGGACGCCGCGTAGGAACTGGCCGCACGGGCGCGGGCTTCGGCATCACCGCCTGCGGATAAATCGGCTGGTTGGAAATAGGAGATCCGTGCCGCCCTAGCCGCGGCGGACGCACTCCGCTGCCTCTCTGTTGCGAAGGCTGCGACGGCGGAAGAGGCGCCATAACCGGCGGTTTGCTGGGAATCGATACCTCGGTTGCGGCACTGGCGCGCGCCACCGGAGCAGGAGGAGCTTCTGCCCCGCCCCTCACCGGTAGAACCGCTGCCCCAGACCGGGCCGGCGTCGGGTGCCCAAGGGGTGGCATCATGGTAGGCACAGCACCCCGTACCGTGCCGGAGGGCCCAGCGGCAGCACCGGTGATGACCGCCGGAGCGACGGGAGCGGGCCGTTCGGGCGGGCGCTCTATGAGGGGCGCGGGCTTGGGCGCAGTAGGCGTGGCAACCGGACCCGTGGCGGGAGGTGGGATAACGGGCTTCGGCGCCGGCGGCGGCGCCACGACGGCCTTGCGCGCTGTGGCCTTTATGTCCGCAATCGACCGGGTCAGCGGGTGCAAGTCCAATTCGGCCTTAATGTCGTGCAGTTTCTTCAGGTCCAGCCCTGCGATGATGTGCGGCGATTCTACCGGAGTCGGAGGTGGCGGCGGTTCGGCAGGAATCTCCTCCACCTTTTCAACGGCGGGTTCACCATCGGCACGGAAATGCGCCCGGACTTTATCCGCGAGGTCGTCATCAAGTGCACTGGAGTGAGACTTCTTGTCCGGAATGCCCATCTCAGACAAGTACTCGATAACCACATTGCTTTTCACTTCCAGTTCACGTGCCAGTTCGTTGATCCTGATCTTTCCCATGCGTAAGTCTCATCTCCCTAACTACTTCCCAGACCTTGGGCGGTAGAAATCTGCCGGCCGGTTCGATAAAAGCCCTGGCAGCCGTATTTATTTCTCTCCACCTCCTGTTCCCGCCGGCCCAAGCTCGCCCAGCACATCATTGGGTTCGCCTTCGCCTGACGACTCGATTTTGTCGCTTTCCTCAGCCACCGCATTCTCCTCGACCGATTCCGGCCCGGCGGCTTCAGCCGGACCAGCAACTTCCTCAGAATCAGCGGATTCTTCTGGGGTGGAACCCGCAGGCTCGGCCTCAGAAGTTGGGGTTTCAGACGTTTCTACCGATTCTGCGATCGCGCCCTCTTGCCCCTCACTCGGAGCTTCTGTCCCTTCCGGAGCCGAGCCTTCGCCTGACTGGTCGCGCTCAAAGTAATCCGTGACCACGCGCCGGATGCGCTCCACGGTTTTCTCTCCCACGCCCTGAATCTGCATCAGGTCCTCGGGAGTCATTTGCGCCAACTGCTCGACGGATTCGATCCCGTGCTCGCGCAGCTTGGCCAGGGTCTTATCGCCCAACCCCGCCAACTCGGAAATGGGTGCGCCGCGCAGGGCCATGGCGGCCATTTGCGACTCGATTTCCTGCCGTTTCTCTTCTTCGCTCTTGATGTCGATGTGCCACACCAGAAGCTTGGCGGCCAGTCGCACATTCTGGCCTTTCTTGCCGATGGCGAGCGACAACTGAGAATCGTCGACGATCACTTCCAGGTGTTTCTCCCCCATGTCGATGACGGAAACGTGATTGATTTTCGCCGGGCTCAGGGCGTTGGCGGCGAACACCAAGGGGTCGTCGTTATACTCGATAATGTCGATTTTTTCCCCGCGCAGTTCGCGGATGATCGACTGCACGCGCATGCCCTTCATGCCCACGCACGCGCCCACGCAGTCAACGTCCGGGTCCTTAGAGTAAACCGCCACTTTGGTTCGCTCCCCCGCCTCGCGCGCAATGGCTTTGATCACCACCGTGGTGTCGTAGATTTCGGGGACTTCCATCTCGAAGAGCTTTTGCACCAGCAGGGCGTCGGCCCGCGAAACCACCACCTGCGGCCCGCGCGCGGCGCGATCGACTTCCTTGATGACGGCGCGGATGCGGTCGCCAATCTGGTAGGTTTCCAGGCGGGATTGCTCCTTGCGTGGCATGCGCGCTTCCGTGCGTCCCAAATCCACAATGACGTCCGGCCCCTCCATGCGCTTCACCGTGCAGTTCACCAGTTCGCCGACGCGTTGGTTGTATTCCGCGTACACGGTATCGCGCTCGGCCTCCCGCACTTTCTGAAAGATCACTTGCTTGGCGGCCTGCGCGGCGATGCGGCCCAGCACGTCAGTGGGCTTGGGAATCCTCACCTCGCCCTCCAGGGCAACCTCCGCGTTATATTTCTGCGCATCCTTCAGGCTGATTTCGTGGTCGGGGTCATGAACCTCCTCGACCACCTTCTTGACGGCGTGGACTTCCACGATGCCGCTTTCTTTATTGAAATGCGACTGAAGATCCTCCGAAGTCTTGTAATACTTCCGCGCCGCCACCAGAATGGCATCTTCCACGGCAGAGATAATAATCTGCGCGTCAATACCCTTCTCGCGGCTTAACTGGTCAATCGTTTGAAACAACAGGTTTGTCGTCACAGATTTTCCTTAGTAAGCTGACAGCTCACAGCCGACAGCTTACAGCTTTAAGTAATCAGTCACTCTTGGCTGTTAGCTGTTGGCTCGTAGCAGCATCATTCTTTCCGGTACTTAGCTGACAGCCGACAGCTAACAGCTCACAGTTTTCATTCACTGTCAGCCGTTAGCTGTGAGCTGTAAGCTGTCGGCTGTTAGCTCAGCTCCACCACCAACTGCGCCTTGCGAATGTTGGCAAGATCAAGTTCTTGCAGGCCTTGATCACCCAGGTCCAATCGCACCCGGCCATTCTCAAACCCCGCCAGGCGCCCTTCCAAAACCTTTTGATTCTCGGGGGCTTCCTTAAGCACCACACGCACCCGCCGTCCCGCAAAATAGGTAAAGTCACTCGGCCTGGTGAGCTTCCTGTCCAATCCTGGGGAGGAAACTTCCAGTGTGTATCTCCCCGGGAAAGGGTCTTCCACATCCAGCATGGCGCTCAGTTGCTCGCTCACCAATGCGCAGTCGGCGTGTGATACTCCCCCCGCCTTGTCGATATAAACGCGCAACAGGGCGTTGGAATTGCCCCCCTTGAGTTCGACATCCACCAGATGTAAACCCTCGGAAGTCGCGACCCGCTCCGCCATCTCCCGGATTTTTTCCAGGTCCACCATCAAACTCGGCGACTGCACACTCCACACCCGTGGCGAGTCCGCGCTGGGGCGAACCCGACCCGCAGCCTAACAAAAAAGTGGGCTTTCGCCCACTATGTGCGTTCGCCACATAAAGTATAGCCCCTGCCAACGGATAATTGCAAGGACTCGTAATCACCCAAGAATCGCGATTGAGCGATGGCAGGGCGTTCTGGAGATAGTGGAAAGGTCGGTTGCCGCGAGCCGTGGGCTGTCAGGAGCAGGTCGCGACTCAATTCCGCTCAAGACTCAAGGGTCCATGG
>Ga0326727_10005716_pt1 | contig 35083 bp, 47 predicted proteins | sample MB2enrmetagenome_FD_207643 | JGI IMG/M metagenome (GOLD analysis project Ga0326727, IMG submission 207643) | Lab enriched peat soil microbial communities from McLean, Ithaca, NY, United States - MB29MY | ecosystem: Environmental > Terrestrial > Soil > Wetlands > Peat | place: USA: New York...
ACGCGCAGGGAGAAGAGGTTCCGAACCCGCTCTTCGTGGCCAAGGAAATCTTCGAGGCCGAAGGCAAGCCGGTGATGATGTGTTTTTTGAAGATGACCAGCGAGCTGTACTTGCTGATCGACCACAACGTGGGAACGCCGGAAGAACGCTGGGAGTGGTTGCAAGAGTTCAAGGAGTTCATGAAGCGGCGCGCGTGGCAGCTCGGGCTCGAGCAGATGACCGCGTTTGTGCCGACAGAGATCGAAGAAAGTTTCTCGAAGCGCCTGCTGGATCTTGGCTTCGTGAAGAGTCCCTGGCAGAGCTACACGCTGAACGTGGAAGACTAGGTCACAAAAGATCCCGATTTGATGTACACTCTTCTCGAATCGGGTCGTACGCCAAGGTGGTGCTATGGCTCGATTTCTCCTCAACCCGACGTTTGACATCGAAACGGGCAAACTCCTTTTTCACGACGGCGAATTTTTTGAAGAGCCTCGCATGCTCTTTGATCGCGGTGCAGTGAACCAGGCGAAAAGCCAGGGGCAGCAGGCTGGTGGTGTTGCGGCCAATTCACAGTCGCAAGCCAATACCGAGTATTCCTCCATCGTTCCAGGGCTGATCCGCCAGGCGAACAATCCCTATGGCTTTACCGCGCAGCAGAAGAACAACATGCTGACGCAAGGGGCTGAAGCGGCTGGCGGTGCGAACGCGACGGCCACGGGCGAAGGGCGTCTCGCCGCTCTTCGCTCGAGGACCGCCGGAGGATTTGCACCGGCACTCGACGAAGCGGCGCGTGAAAAGGGCCGCCAACTCTCCGGCATCAATCTCGATGTTCAGAACCGCGATGCGATGCTCGCGAACCAGCGGCAACTGCAGGCGCAGCAGATGTTGCAAGGCCTGTACGGCACTGACACCTCGAACATGCTGCACGCCATGGGCATCCAGAGTCAGGATCTGCAGAACCAACTTGCGGCAGGCCGTCAGGGCTGGCTGCAGAACACCGAAGGAGTGATCGACACTATCGCCAATGCTGGGAAGGCAGGCGCTGGCGCTTACTCTGATGTGAAGAACGCGTAAAAAACTATGGCTCTCACACTTCAAGACATTCTCGGCTCGCCGGATGATCCGCAAGAGCTGAACGCGCACCTGACGGAACGTGGTTTGATCCCACCTCCGGTGGCACCGCCGTCGACTATCGCGCCTGCACCGATCACACCGGCCGTGCCGGGCGGTCCAGTCGCGCCGATGACGCCGCCGGAACGGCCTGTATCGAGCGCACGAGATCGCGAATTGATGCTTGGCGCTACGTCATCGCCGATTCAGCCGATGGCGAAGCCCACAAATCTCGAAGCAGCGCCAAATCTTTCGGCCGCACCTGCTCTCGGAGCTCCGATGGGTGGTGAATCACTCGTAAAACCGATGACACCGCCCTCGGATCTCTCGCACGCAGAAAAAATGGCGTTGCCGATCCAATCTGCCGGTGTTCCTGATATCGGAAGCTCCGCATACACGCGAAACGAGCTCGAACGACTCGCGGAACAGAAGGCGCATCCATGGGGAACCGCTGAAAATCATCCTGGGGCGCTGGGAAAGATCGGTCACGTGCTCGGACGCGTCGGAAATATCGCCGCGGACATCCTCGCGCCAGGAATTGCGCTGAATATTCCCGGATCTGACCTCAACAAGCTCGCCGAGGAGAATCGTTTGAAGCGGGAGCTCGGTACACGCACCGCCGCGGAGGGCCAGGCGAAGAATTTGGCGTCAGAAGAGGCCGCGCGTGATGTTCAGACCGAAGAAGGACGCCAGCGGCTGATGAAACAGCAGACGGAAGAGAATCTCGTCACCGATTCGCAGGGTTACGTCACTGGGTACAAGGATCCACTCGGAAAATTGCACTCCATCGACGAAGCTGGCACTCCGCAAGCGATCAAGGACATCGCTGCGAACACAGAAGCGAGGACGGTCAAGCCCAGCATCGAAAAAATGGACAACGGAGACATCGTCGCGATCACACCAGGACGTGGCGGCGCAGCTCCGACGTCGCAAGTCGTCTATCACGGCGATCCGAAGCTTGAAACCGAGCTCACGCAGCGCACCGTGAACGGCCAGGAGCACAAGATCCTGGTGAACAAGAAAACCGGCGAAGACATCAAGGATCTTGGCGCGTTCAAGACGGAAACTTCTCCGGCGGCCGCGCTCCAGAAGATGAAGAGCAACGAGGAGATGGTTCTCGGCTACGACAAGGACAATAAGGCGCATTTGATGTCCCGTGAGGACGCTGAAGCCGCCGGTTTGCAGCACATCTCGAAGGCGGAAGCTGGCGCACTCGATAAAGCGAGCACACACCACGTGGTTCTGAACACGCTGCAGACGCAGCTCAACAATGTGGTCGATGCGGCCGATGCGCTCGATCAGAACGTGTTCCAGCGCGGAATTATCGCCCAGGCGCTCTCGCATCCGTCGAACACGACTGTCGACAATCTCTGGCGCGCCGGAGTGATGCAAGGCGCGAGCGAAAAAACGCAGCGGTACGTCCAGGCGGTGATCGCGCTTCGTGAAGCCGGTCTCGCGTTGCCGAAGGAGATCACTGGAGGCTCGCGTGTGTCGGAAGTCCAGGCTTCTGCGTTGTGGCAGGGCATGCCGAGCGCAACTTCGATGAACAGCAAGTACGCGATCAATCAATCGAAGAAATTCCAGAGTGATATCGACAGGTTGCGTCAGCGCGCTCCGCAAGTTCGCGGAATCGACATGACTGAGCCTGACAAGAGGCTCGCTGAACACAAAGCCGCCGGTGGTGGAGCGGCTGCTGCTCCTCCGGCCGGAAAAACAACCGTCTACGATCCGAAAGGTGAACCACACTTCGTGAACTCGGATAAAGTCGACAAGTTTTTGAACGATCCCAACTACAAAGGTTGGACAAAGAATGCCCCCAAGGGAGGATGACGAGTACGGCCTCGAGCCAGCAAAGAAAGCTGGCACGGCCGTAGCAGACGACGACTACGGCCTCGAAAAGGCCGGAGACGCTGAAGCTGCGTCCGAAGAAGAAGCCACCGAAAAAAATCTTCCCGGATCCACGCCACAGCTCCGCGAAGCGCTGAAACGGGGCGTTGCGAAGATGCAGCCGCCCACACAGTTCGAGCAAGACCGGCCACAGGAAAATGCCGGAGTCCTCTCGCAAGGTCTCGGAACAGTTGGCAGGCAGATCAAGGGATTTGCAGCGAGCAGCGTGGCTCCGTACAAGAAAGGCTACGAGACGTACGAGCAGCTCCGCGAAGGTGGAGTTTCAGCTCCGCTGGCCATCGGAGCCGGAGTCGCACGCGGTCTAACCAACCTGGTCGGCGAAGATCCTATCGAAGCAGCGCAGAACGCGATCAATGCTCCGAAGGAATACAAGGAACGCCGCGAAGCTGGCTACAATCCCGTGTACTCGCTTCTTGCTCCTCACATTGCTCCACTGGCTCAGGTCGATCTGCCGACGATGGAGAGAGCGGCCGCTGCGGGAAACACTCCAGGTGTTCTCGCGGAAGCTGCTGTTCCGGCCGCGGAAATCGGTCTCGGTGAAGCCGCACACACGCCGCTCGGACAGAAAATCGCGCGCGCTCCTCTCGATCTTGCTCGAGGTGTCCCGCTGACAGAAGAAGGACGAATCGCGGCGGCCAGGGAACAAGCTCTTGCAGTGAAGAAACCGGCGATGAGTGAAACCGAATACGCTGGCAAGGTCACTGCCGCGATGCCGGATCTGCAGAGAGTCGCGCAAGACAACCAGGGCAAGATCAAAACTCCGCGTGACGCAGTGAAAGCGATCAGCAACCGGATCTCTCAGATGGAAGAGCCGATCAGCGCGCATCTCGAGAATGTTCCGAGTGAAGTCGTCAATCCTACGGACTACGTTGACGACCTGCATGCGTCGGTTGACAGCGCGCTGCGTAACTCTCCGACGAAGCTGACCGAAAAAGAAATTGCGGCTGCCAAAGCAAAAGTCGACGAGCTCTTCGATGAGCATGGCGAGCATCCGCTGAGTGAGCTCGAACGAATCCGCCGCCGGTTGAACACCGACGCCGAGGATTATTTCAATTCGCGTCCCGCGGACAAACGCGTGATGGATGCATCCGACGCCACAGCCATCGCGCAGAGAGCGGCCGCGGATTATCTGCGGGAACGACTCTATGGCACCGACGCCGCACCCGGCTGGCTCGAGCGCGCCGGTGTGACTGCCGTCGACGCAGAAGGCAAGCGAGTCCCGATGGCAGAGTTCCGTCGACGTGTCGGAAACCTGATCGAGGTTCGCAATCATTTCGAGGATGCCATCACTCGAGCGGAAGCCGCCGGTGACTGGTCCGCATTCCAGAAGTGGCGCAGCGGTCCATCGCTCGCCGCCGGTGGGCTTGGTGCGCTGACCGGCCTGGCTGCCGGTGGTCCGTTCGGAGCGATCCTCGGCACTCTCGCAGGAGAAGGTTTCAAGGCCTGGGCCGATTATCTGCACTCGAAGAACATCAATCTGAACGTGCAGAAGATGTTCGGAAATCTCGAGAGGACCGGCAAACCAAATACTGTCGACATCCAGACGCGCCAGCCGATTGTGCAAGCTCCCACCGGCCAGGGCGCTATGCCACCGACCACTGCGCCGGTGCAGGGTCCTCAACCGCTCGGCAATTTCGAGATGGAGAACCTGCGGCCGAACCAGACCGCCATGTGGCAGCAGCAGGTCGGCGCGCCGCCTCCGCTCGAGACCGGAGCGCCCACTCCACCCTATCGCGAGCCTATCGGCCCACAGCCAGCTCCTGAGGCCCCGCCAGCACCCATCCAGGGCGAGCAGCAGCGCTTTCATCTGCCGGAGACGCCGGAGGAGGCACCACTGTGGAATCTCCGGCCGATCAACGTGCCGAAGAACGTCGGCGAAGCACCGGCACCGGCCGCGCCAGAACCGGCCGCCGCGCCTCCAGCTCCGATCCGCGAGGGACCGCTACGTCCAGTCGGCGCGCAAGGAGAAGGAGGAGGGCTCAAGCTCGGCGAAGGCGAGGATCTCGGACCTGGTCTTGGAACAGAGCACGTGATCACACGCGAAGGAAAGCGCGTCGGCAGCGTGACCGTTGAACCGCGGCCGGATGGAGTTCTGCACGTTCACTGGCTCGGTGGCGAGTTCACTCCGGCAGATCGTGGTCCGCTGACTTCGATGCTGAAGGAAGAATATCCAGGCACCGAGAAGATCACCTATGACCGCAGGCGTCTCGCGAAAGAAGCGACGGCGGCCACGACTGAGCCGCGCGAGATGAATGTGGGCGGGGCCAAGCTCGCAAAGACCGGAGGCCCGTAAGGCTAAAACGAAATGGATGGTCAAGGATCCCGAATCATTCAAGGCGCAGCTCGGTAAGGACATCGAAGCACTCGTTCGCAAGAGTGAGCGTCTGGGCATGACCCCGGCGGTGCGTATAAACGGGACGTCCGACCTGCCGAAGTTGGCGTGGGAGATGGCAGAAAAATATCCTGACGTTCAGTTTTACGATTACACGAAGCACCCGCGTCCCTGGGAGCACACGCGTCCCAACTATCATTTGACGTTCAGCTTGAGTGAAACGAACGAGGCTGCTGCCAAGGCAGCACTGGATCACGGTGTCAACGTCGCGGTGCCGTTCTTCGTGAAAAAAGGCGCGCCACTTCCGAAAGAATTTCTTGGTAGGCCTGTAATCGATGGGGATTTAACTGACCTGCGCTTCCTCGACAAGGGCGATGGTGTGGTGGTGGGTCTGCGCGCCAAAGGCCGCGCCAAGAAAGACGTGACAGGGTTCGTGAAGCACAATCCTGATTTGGTTCAGATCAAACCCGCGACAGGCAAACCAGCTACACCGGAAGAGAAGGCAACTGCTCCGCAAACACGACACGAAGAATATCTGGGAGAGGCGTGGCGCTAAGAACCGCTGACGCCGGGATCGTCAGGCCAGTCTTCACTTTTCTGGGACTTCAGTTCTTCCGGCATGTGCTTGTAGATGTCGGCCCACATATTTCCGACGATCCCTTCCTTGGGTGGTTTGCCGCCGAAATAGAAGTTGATGAAGTTGTCCTTGGTTGGCTCGATGTGCAGTGACTTCATTTCCCTCAGGGATGCTTCTCCCGTCAGCAGCGGATGTCCTGTGATCGACGCTTTGCCGTCGACCATCTGGTGGCCAGGGCAGTTGGGGATTCCGCATTTGCAATCAGTGGATCCTGGACGCTTCATGGGCTTGACGGCGGTCATGTGGCACCTCGAACACGATTGTACTCCTTAAACGTGTGAGCGGTGCGGCCCGGTACATCCTGGAATGCTGCAACGGTGGGAATTTCTCGAGAGCAAGTGAGCGATCCACTTCGCGGTGACGAACACAACGCGCCCGGCGAAAACGACAATCGCGAAGGCTACGAATAGAGTAATCGAGATCACGACATCATCGGCGGTCACGAGCGGCCCCGGCCGGGAAACGCAGTACGCGACAAATGCGGAGATCAAAACCACGTCCCAAAATTTCATGGCTTACCTCCCCGCGATCCAGCGCTCGCGGAACTTAGCGCAATAATCGGAGAAGGTTTCCGGTGCGGAGATCAGAACGACCTGGTAGCTGGCGACAAATTCGCGCCACAGCTCCTTGCGGAACTCGATCTGGGCTGGTGTCTGGTTCATGGTGGGCTCCTTTATGATTGCGCCGATTCCCAGGCGATCCGTCGATCTCCAGGACTTTGTCCCGCGAAGCGCCCCACCGCGCTCGGACTTACGTGGGTGCTGTTCGCTTCAGCAAGGAACCGACGCAGCTCAATTCTCGTCGACTGGGCGTACTGTGGAAATAGTACGAGTACCTGGTACTTCAGTCCTATGCGTGGTATATACCACGGTGTCCCATGCGCGGCCCCCTGGAAATCACCCTTGAAAAGCTGCGTGACGAGCATCGTGTCCCGCTCGGGATCCTCTCGTTCGATATGGAGAAAGAGGAGATCTTCCTGACGCTGTTCCCCGGGTTGAGCACCGAGGAAGTCAACGCGCTACTTATCAAGATCGGCATCAAAGGAATCTTTGAATGAACATCGTGATCATTACGAACTGGAACGGAATAGGACTTCAGAGAGACGGGGAACTGCTTCACGACTTCTTGCTCGAGCAAGGCCACCAGGTGATCAGGTATCAGTGGGACGAACCGATAACGCAACCGATCACCGGCAACAAGCTTCCGAACGATCTCGCGATCTTCCTCGAAGTTGTGCCGCGGGAGTTTCTGAAAATCGCGCCGGTGCGCTGGGCGTTCCTCAATCCCGAATGGATGACGCCGGATCGCGTGCAGACGGTCTCGCTCGGAATCGACAAGATCTTTGCGAAGACGCGCGAGGCCGAACGGATCTTCTCACCGCTATTTCCCGGCCGCGTGAAGTACACCGGTTTCCTCACGCGTGATCAGTGTCTGCCGGAGATCGAACGCAAGCCCTGGTTCTTGCACATCGGCGGAAACAGTTCCCTGCGTGGAACGCAAACAGTCGTCGACGCGTGGAAGTGGACGTATGAAGGAAAGCGCCTGGACCGTCATCTGATCGTTGTGAGCACAGCTCTGCAGGATCGTCCTGAGATCCCGATGGTCACGTATCACGAAAAGCTGAGTGAGGAAGAGTTGAAGTCTTACCAGAACGAATGCATGTTCCATATCTATCCGAGTGGCACCGAAGGATGGGGCCACGCGATTCACGAAGCGCAAAGTTGTGGCGCAGTTCTTCTAGTCACTGGCCAGCCGCCAATGAACGAGATCCCGCACATCTACCCGATCTTCGGGAAGAAGGCGTCCAAGTACAATCTCGCGGACGTTTACGAGGTGAGCGCGATTGACATCTTCGACAGAGTGACAACGTGCAGTGAGATCTATCGAGTGCGGCCGGAACAGGAATGGAAAGAAGAGCAGCGCCAGATCCGCGCGCACTTCCTCACCGCCAACGAGGAGTTCAAGAAAATTTTCAACGACGAGCTAAACTTTGGAGTCAAGATAGCGTCGGTAAAGAAATTCGTGCGGCCGGTGAGAACCGGCGACAAAAAGATCGTGGCGTTCCTCGGAAACTTCGCTTCGCCGGAGAGCACCGAGAACATGATCAAGTGGGGACTCGAGGAGCTCGGCCACCAGGTTATCGAGATCCAGGAGAACGAAGCAACTGTCGATTGGCTCGAAGAGACGTTTAACTATGCGGACGTTTTTTTCTGGGTGAAGACGCCCGGGTTCCTGAAGGTGAATGACGGACGCATGCAGAGGATCCTCGACAGTGCGTTGATTCCAACAGCATCGATCCATCTCGACAAGTTCTGGGGAATCCCTGAGCGCGAACCGGCCATAGGCAAGACGCCGTTCTGGAAGACAGACTTCGTATTCACGGCCGACGGTTCACAACCCGAAAAATTTATTTCGCGCGGTGTGAACCATTTCTGGATGAAGCCAGCGGTGAGCCAGGTGTACTGCCACCCGGGAGTTCCTCGCGCACATTTTCTCTGTGACGTCGGCTTCGTCGGCGCTCGCGAGTACCACCGAGAATATCCGTTCCGCGCCGATCTCGTCGAGTTCCTCGAGAAGACCTACGGAGACCGCTTCAAGCTGATCCAGGGAGTGCGCGGCCACGATCTCAACGACTTCTATGCCTCGTGCAAGGTTGCCGTCGGGGACTGCATCTTTGCCGGGACTCCGAACTACTGGTCAGATCGCGTGCCGGAGACCTGCGGCCGGTGGGGATTCCTGCTCCATCCCGACGTCGCCGGGCTGGACATTCCGGTGGCCAAGTACACCGCGCAGAACCTCGAGAACTTGCGCGCCCAGATCGAATACTGGCTCAGTCACGACGATCACCGGCTGCGCGTTCGCACTGTGGCCACGTTCGAGACGTTGCAGAACAACACCTGGGCGACACGATTGCGCTGGATCTTGGAGACAATGGGAAAGAAGTGAATTGTTCCACGTGAAACATACAAGGTCCCAGTACTCATTACCGACACTTCGGGACCTAAAAAAGAACCTGAAGTGTCGGGACACTTCGGGACCTAAAAAAGAACCTGAAGTGTCGGAGAACGTAAAGGGGGGTGTTTAAGTGAGCTTTGACCAAACGAAGATCGACGTGATCTGGCACTCGCAGGAGGACGGCCGCGGCCGGTACAACTGCACGACCATGCTGAACGACGTATTTGACCGCTACAACTGCGTGCATCACGCCGGGCGGAAATATATGCCGAAAGGCATCGAGGGAGGGGTAGTGATCGTTCACGGCGGCCGCCAGATGGGCGAGATCGACAGGGTGAACATGGACCTCGATGAACTAAAATGGGCGCTGGTGATCTTCCTGGGCGACGAGGAGTGCAGTTTTCCCATTGAGAAGGTCGAGGTGCCGGAAAACCGCATCACGTGGATCCAGGAGCCCATGGTGCCGGGAAAGCACGCCACGATCCCCCACCGGCCGATCCTGGACGGTTATACGCCGCACTGCCGCAATTTCGCGGTGCCACAGACGCCCAAGGACCTCGATTGGTTCTTCGCTGGCCAGGTGACGCACGAGAGGCGGCGCGAGTGTGTCGCAGCGTTGCAGTCGATTGACTGGGGCGGCGTGATCATCGAGACGAAGGGTTACTGCCAGGGGATCCCCGAGCAGGCGTACTTTCAAATGATGAACCGTGCGCGCCTGGTGCCGTGTCCGTCTGGTCCGTTGTCGCCGGATGCCGCGCGTCCCTGGGAAGCGCTCGAGTGCGGCGCGATTCCGATCCTCGATGATCTCTCGCCGGTGCGGAAGAAAGGTGGCTTCTGGGCTCACGTACTCGGCGATCATCCGATGCCCTGGGTCACCAGGTGGGAGAGCTTGCCGGATCTGATCGACACGCTAAAGAAAACCGGGAACCTGGACATGATCCAGAAAGAGTGTTTGACCTGGTGGGCCGACTATAAATTCAAATTCGCGAAAGCGCTCGGTGACGATCTGAAAAAACTGCGAGGCTGAACGTGGAAACCGAAATCACCGTGCTCGTTTCGTCGTCTCCGATCCCGAGCCATCCGTCTCTCGCGATCATCCAGGAAACGCTCGACAGCATCCGCTACCATTTGCCCGACGCGAAGATCATCATCATGCTCGACGGCGTGCGCGAGGAGCAGAAAGATCGCGAGAAGGCCTACCACCAGTACATCATGCAGCTCGCGACGAAGTTGCTGGCGTCGAAGGACCGGCAGGTCAGGCTCTACCCGTTCAACGATTTCACGCACCAGGCGTGGATGACGATGAAGACACTCGAGACAATCTACTCGCCGCTGATTCTATTTGTGGAGCACGACACGCCGCTGGTCGACAAGCCCATTGACTGGCCGCTGCTGAAGCGAATGATCCGCGAGGGTTACACGAACCACATCCGCTTGCATTACGACGAGCAGATCCATCCCGAGCACCAGCACCTCATGCGCGGAAAGCTGACGGAGAACTTGATCAAGACCGTGCAGTGGCACCAGCGGCCGCATCTGGCGCACGCTACCTGGTACGAGCAGATCCTCGCGAACAACTTCACCGAGAAGTCGCGCACCTGGATCGAAGACAAAGTATATTCGCCGGTGACTTGCGCGCCGTGGGAGGAGTACAAGCTCACGGTGTATGATCCAGAAGGCACGGGCCAGAATATGAAGCGCTCGCGAGATCTTAACGGCCGCGCGGGAGACAAGAAGTACGATCCACAATTCTGATGACTCCAGACGAAGCGATCACGATTGTCACCACCGTCTGCGCGATCCCCTCGCAGCCGAGCACGTGGATCATCGACAAAGTCTACGCGAGCGCCAGGCACTATCTGCCGCAGGCGCGCTGGCTCTTTCTCTTCGACGGCGTCCACCAGATCCAGGAAGACATGCGGCCGGGCTACGAGGAGTACAAGAAGATCCTGAAAGAACGGATCAACACCAGCGAGTGGAACAACTCGGAGTACATGGAGTTCGAGGAATGGGGCCACCAGGCCAGCATGATCCGCGAAGCGGTTCGCCGCAGTCGCATCGGTACACCGCTGATCCTTTTTCTCGAGCACGACTTCGCGTTCAACTATCTGCCGATTGATTTCCAGGGAATCGTCAACAGCCTGCTCGAGAGAGAGATGTGCTACGTGCGGTTCGCACTGCCGGAAGAAACTCGCGAGAGCATCAAGAACTTGAACGTACCGCGGACGAGCCGGTTCATCCCGGTGATGGAAACGAAAAACTATTCTTCGCTTCCGCACGTCTGCACGCTCGAGTTCATGCAGCGGTTAGTGCTCGAGTTCATCCACGGCCGGGACCACATCGAATGCCTGGTGACCGAAGGGATCGCGTTCAAGGAACCGCAGTGGCGGCTGTCGCTGTACGTTCCCGAAGGACATCTGGATCGCGTCTATTCGCTCGACGGACGCCAAGGACGAAAAAAACCGGAGGTGACGTTTTGATTCTGATCACTGGGGGAACAGGATTCATCGGTTCGCACTTCATGCAAATCGCGAGAAGTAGACACGAAGAGGTTGCGAATCTTGGTCGAGAGACCTGGGATTTCCGAGAGCCGCAGCCGCCTTACCTGGCGAGCTGGACGTCGCCGAAAATTTTCATCCACTTCGGTGCGAACGTGAAAGCGCGCCAGAGCGTCGATAACCCATGGCCTTTTGTTCAGGACAATATTCTCGGCACGTACAATGTGCTGGAACTCGCGCGCCGTTTGCATCCCAGCCTTTTCGTGTTCATCTCCTCGGCCGAAGCGCTCGGCGGATGCGACAAAGGCTACCTGGGTCTCGAGTCGCCGATGAAGCCATCGAATCCTTACGCGGCGACGAAAGCGGCCGGAGAGCTACTGACCTACACCTACTACCGCTCGTATCGATTGCCAGCGATCATCGTGCGGACGCAGTGCGTGTGGGACATACTCCAGAAAGATCCAACAAAAGCGGTGCCGATCATCAGGGACACGATCATGGCCGGTAAGCCGGTGAAGATCTATCACAGGCGCGGCCGGATCGGTTCGCGCCAGTGGATTCACGTCGACGAGTTCTGCAACCGGCTTCTGAATCTTCTGCCGAAGGCCATCCCAGGCGAGACCTACCACATCGTCGGCGAGGAGTTGACCAATTTACAGTTGGCCGAACTTGTCGCCAAACAACTGGATATGCCGCTACTCACCGAACCAGAAGAGATCTCGCCGACTCACGAACTTCGTTACGCGTTGACGGGGACAAAAGAATGACGCCAGAAGAGATCAGAGATCGCGATTGTGTGTGGGCCGAAGTGGCCGCGAGATTTCCGCAGTTCACCCACGCGCATGATCCGGCCGACAACTATCACGCGGTGCGGGAGATCGTGCTGAGTGGTTCGGTGACCTGGGCTGCGGCTAACGGCTATTTCAAACCGTGGCCGGGAAAGTGGGTCCTGGACATCGGCGCGAACGCTGGGATCTATTCGGCATTCTGCGCGATTCACGGTGCCAGGGTGGTGGCGTACGAACCGTTCCAGCAGGTCTATTCTCTGCTGGTGAAAATGGTCGACGAGATCCCGAACGGAGATCTGATCACGCCGATCAACGCCGCGGTGTGGACCTTCACTGGAAACATTCCGTACATCGGCCACAAGGTGATCAACACCGACGTTACCTGCTACAACGGCGGCGTGCCGACAAACGGAGTGCGCTGGACCGACGATGATTTTAACAACGCCGTGGAAGTGCGCTGCGTTTCTCTCGACGATGCCATCGGCGACCGGACCTGGGACTGCGTGAAGATCGACATCGAAGGCGCGGAGTACGAAATGCTCCTCGCCGCTTCACCGGAAAAATTGAAGCAGATCAAATTCTGCTATCTCGAGTTCCACCATTGGACCGGATCTGATCCGAGTCTGTACGCCAGGACCATCGAAAAACTCGAAAGCATTTTCAAGTGCAGCTATTACCTGGCCCGTGGATCGGAAGGTCCGTACGAAGCCGCGTACCTGTGGAGAAAGTGATGAGCGAGCACTTGCTGAAAGAGATCTGTGTGGTCACGACCTACAAGCGGCCGGAGCATCTGCGCTGCTGTCTGAAGCGCATTCGCCTGGCAGATCCGCTGATGCCTATCTTGGTGTTTCCTGATCGCGGCACCTGGAAAGATCCCGAGCTGCTCCTGGCGGTCAATGGAATGGGTCTCTGCGAAGTGAACTTCGTGCCGGATCACGACTACATCGGCAACACGTACAACGCCATGGAAGCGTTTCGCACGGTGTACAACGAAGGCTGGCCGGTGATCTATTACGTCGAAGACGACGTGATGGTTCACCAGGATTTCTTTAGCTGGCACCGGCAGATCAACGAGGATTGTCCAGAGCTGTTCGCATCGATGGCCTGGGTCTTCAACCGCTACGCGCCGCTCGTCGACGACGTGATGTTCCAGCCCTGGTATTACGCCGTGGGGACCTGCTTCAAACGCGAGAAGCTCGAGCTCGTCGTCCAGCACGCTTCGCCGCGGTACTACGCGAACATGCAGAAGTACATCGAGGAAAATTTCAAGGGCAGCAAGTTGAACCAGCCTGCGGCCATCGCGCACTACGAGCAGGACGGACTGATCCAGCGCGTTCTCGATCTGGACCGCACGCAGACCGCTTCGCCGGGAATCACCAAGTGTTCGCACTTGGGCTTCTACGGATACAACCGCGGGTGGCAATCGAGTCCAGACATCTTCGAGGGCATCGAAAATTTTGAGGAGCGCGTGGAACGTCTCGAAGAGTTCATCGCCGATCCGGTCTGGCGCGCCAGCATCTTCACGCGCGAAGTTGTCGAGCGGGAGATCGGCCACAAGATCCCGAAGCGCATCTTCAACTACCGCGTGCAGGTCGGCAAGTTCGAGAGCACCTTCACGAGCGAACTCGACAGGAAGCGACTTCCCAAGCGCATCAACTCAGTGACTTTGCCGCCCGAGGCGATCATCGAAAAAATCAGTTGACGAAGAGGTAGATAAACCCCTATTCTTCGATTGATCTCGATACTGCTTCGGCTTTACATGTAGCTCATTGGTAGAGCATCTGATTCGTAATCAGAATGTGGTGGGTTCGACTCCCATCATGTGTCACCCCGCAAGGGGAGCCGATACGACGCTCGAGATCAAAAGTTTGGCTGCTACTGAAAGTGATTTCAAGACCCGGATCCATTGGGGGGCTCGCGAGTAATCGTTGGCCACCTTCCCGCGCAGCGGGGGACTCCGGGGGCCGCTGCCGACGAATGATCCTCGCCGCTCACATCGTAAGGTGTGAGGCACCCAAAACAAATCACCTTCGACGCGCGGCCAATTGAAGCTGGCCCTTACCGCAAGTGGATACATGCGAATGGCCGAAAGGCCTTTCATCTAGGTTCGAGTCCTAGGTCCCCCCCCCAACTACGGGGGACTAGCCTAACTGGAAAAGGCACATGATTTCCGAAAGGGAATCTCCACACGCAACGCAGGGCCAGGTGAAAAAGGCCTTTACTGAACTCGAGTACATGACACTTTGAATGCCATGGAGGGAAACCTCCCTCGAGATCGACGCAAGGCCCCTAGACATTTTTTCCTTAACTGATGGAAAAAATGTGCGGCGCACGTTAAAACGTCCAAGGGGCCGGGAGAGAAGATCCTCTCGGCCCTCTTTTTTTTTGGAGGATCGCATGGCTGCTGGAGACCGTTTCTACCTGTTGGAGTTCAAGCACCGCCACGCATTCTGGGGCGATGTCGGATCGAACCTGCGGATCAACGGGATCTGCGTCGGCGGCGCGGACGTCAGCGCGCTGCTGCTGCTGCCAACGCTGCGCGACGATTATCTGAAGCACAACATCGTGGTGCTCGAGCCCACGGTTCAGGAGTGGTCGGACTTCATCCGCTACAGCGACGATCCGCAGATCTACGTCCAGGAGGGCGAAGGCAAGGTCTTCCACCGGAAGATGCGCTACGCAATCTCTGGCGAGATCCAACAGAAGATCTGGGCGGCCGACAATTTCGCCTGCGTCTACTGCGGCGCAAAGATGGGACAAACACTGATGACCGTCGATCATCTTGTCCCGCTCGAGCAAGGCGGAAAGAACGATCACACGAATTTCCTGACGGCGTGCAGGCGCTGCAACAAACGGAAAGGCAGCGGAGATCCGCTAATCTTCCTCGAACAGGTCCACCGCTGGCTCGGGAGCCCGGCGGAAAAGTTCGAGACCCTCAAGAAGTACATCGTCGACAGGAACAAAGTGTGCTTCCCTGAAGAAGCATTGGAGAAAGGAAAGGTGAGTCATGGCGGAAACGGGGCTTAGTAGGAACCAGATCTTTGTGGAGCTCGCGAAGAGCGAACATGGAGATCTCAAACAGTACGTGCCGGTGGGTTACGCGGCCGCGCGCGAACATCCAGATTTCCTGGCGCACTTGCTGGTGTGGAACAAGGACAAGGGCCAGGTGCGTGACACGAAAGCCGCGTTGCCGGTGATCGCGCTCATGAACCAGAACCTCGACGAAGAGTTTGTCGAGAACGCGCTCGCGTGCCTCACGCTTCTGAATCCGCGCGACATGCTGAAGGCTTACCGGTTCGTGCTCGAGACCCGGCCGATGAACCGCATGACCATGATCAAGCGGACACTCGTCGCCAGGTTCCACCTCCAGGAGAAGAACTGGCCGAAGTGGGAACGCACCATGCTGCAGCATCGCGAGACGCTCCGCGAACTCTTCGCGCTGCTCAGTTATCCGCCGGTGGACAAGCGTACTGACGCGTGCCTGTTCCGCCGGAAGGGCCAGGAGAAGCTCGCGTATCCGCCTGGTGGGCTCTTCGAGCTCGTCGCCGGGCTCAAGAACATGTCGCCGAAGGAAGCGGCGGGAATGATCCTCACCTACAAGCTGCCGTTCTTGCCGGTGACCGGCGCGCTCGGCGACAAGGCGAAGGATCCCGACGTGGTCCTGGCGATGATCAAGAGCATGACCGCGACGGAGCTCGTCACCAGCATGAAGAAGCTCGAGCGCCTGGGCGTGAAAACGAATCCGGCGCTTCGCGGCGCGCTCGAGGAAGCGCTCGGCAAATCCGCCAGCAGCACCGCGAACGTGCTGAAGGCCACTACCGCGGCCGAGAACATCGGCGACGAAGATCTCGCCGCGGATCTCAACAAGCTGCAGGCCAAGCAGACGAAGAAGTTCTCGAACGTCGACGGCAACTGGGCGGTGCTCGGTGATCGCTCGCCGAGTATGTCCAGGGCTGTCCAGATCGCCAAGGAAGTCGCCGCGGTTCTGACTTCAATGGTGAAGGGCAAGGTGCATCTGGTCTTCTTCGATTCGCTCCCGCAGGTGATCGACGTGACCGGCTGCGATCTGAGCATGATCAAGAAAGCAACCAGGCACATCGAGGCCGGTGGAAGCGGGACCTCCATCGGATGCGGCTTGAAATCGCTCCAGGAGCGCAAGTACGTGGTCGACGGGATCGCCATTGTTTCTGACGGCGGCCACAACACCGCGCCGTCGTTTCCTGACGTCTACAAGAGCTACTCGAAGCTGGTCGACAAGGAAGTGCCGGTGTACTTGTTCCTCACCGAGGGCGACGATCCGAGGAAGTTGACCGATCCGATGGAAGCGGCAGGCATCGACATGCACATTTTTGATTTACGGAGAGTGAAACTCGACGCCTATTCAATTCCCAATCTTGTTCAGACCATGAGAACGAACAGGTACTCGCTTGTCGATGAGATAATGGAGACCAAACTCCTCAAGCTATCGGATGAGTACAAAGGAAAGCGATGCGAACGCACGGCGAGAGCAAGTGGACGGGCGACACAGTAGAGTATCGAATCTGGGCAGGGATGAAGACTCGGTGCTTGAATCCGAAGCATCCATGGTTCCATCGATACGGTGGCCGGGGGATAAAAATATGCCAGCGATGGCTGGATTCCTACGAGAATTTTCTGGCAGACATGGGGCGCAGACCAAGCCCACGACATACCCTAGAGAGAAAAGATAACGACGGTCCTTACTCTCCTGAGAACGTGATCTGGGCCACGCGCAAGACAAACAGTCGAAATAGATCGAACACTCACTGGCTCACGTTTCAAGGCGTCACTCTTTCGGTGACGACTTGGGCTGAGAGAACCGGAATTTCGAGAGTGGTCCTGTTTCGCAGGCTTTACAAAGATTGGTCGGTTGAGCGAACGCTCACCCAACCAGTGAGGGAAATCTCGAAAAGAAAGGAGAAGCGAGCCAATGCTTGACCTGAAGAATTTCGATGCCAAGCGTGCGACTCTCGAGGAGCTGGTGACAGCATCCGCGGATGCGCGCATGTATTTGGGCGAGTTCCTAGAGTTGGGCGTCGACACACCCGAGTGGCTGGAGATTCTGTCTAAGTCCATCCGTAGGGAAGTGAGGGCGAAAAACGCTGACCGCATTGCGAGCAAGATCCGCGATGCCGAGGCACGCCTAGAGGCGCTCAAGACACCCAGTGAAAAGCGAACAGCTCTCGAGGCAGAACTCAAAACCCTCAAGCGCAAGGCCATCGACGCGGAGTGAAGTCTGCGTCTGCGGGTGCGGCGAACGTGTCATACAAAATGACCGCGGCACCCGCGTTTATTTTTCGGAGGCATGCAAGAACCGCGCGGCGCAGCGTCGGCTGCGCGCCAGGGCCAAACACTTCCGTTGCGAAAAGCTGACGGCTGAACTACACTCGTACCCGAATCGCCAGTAAATCGGGACTGGCTCCCAATTTTGTTTGGAGGCGCATCCCGATGCCAGCTTACGACGGATCTCCCAACGCAATTACTCAGATGTTGATCCCGGGCCGCCCGGCCTACGCACTTGGATCGCTGCCGAACCAGCCACCCTGCAAGATGCTGATCACTTCGGACTCGGTGTCCTCGAACGTGGTCACGCTGACAGTTGCGATCATGGAAGGATTTATCCCCGCCGTCGGCGACAAGATCTACACGTACGCGACGTCGAACAGCGCTGGCGGATTGAATCAGACCACCGGCATCGCCATCGCTTCGGTCTCGATCACTGCGGCCACGGGAATCGGCACGATCACCTTCCCGCTCACAACTGGAAATCAGGGAACCACTGCGGACACCGGCTATGCGATCAGCGTGCCTGCGGAAGTTGTCGAAACTCCGTCTCCATCGGGCGCGTACAAGAGCGCAGCGTTCGCGATTCAGAACACCATTGGCCGAGGCTATGGGATCTCCTGGTCGTACACTTGCCCATCTGCTCCGAACTCCATCTCGATCCAGCTCGAAGGCGCGATCTCGAACCAGGACTCTGAATACACGCTCATCGGTTCGGCCGCGACCACCACGAGCGGCTACAACGAAACATTCGCGCAGCTTCCGAACCTGGTGAACTTCGTGCGCTTGCACTTGACCACGTTCAGCGGCGGAAGCTCGCCGTCGATCATTGGAAAGATTCTGCTGAGTTAGCCGATGACATGGGTTACACGCTGCCAAACGAACCCGGTAGCTGGGGCTACCGGATTCCAGTCACGTACTCCAATGCTGGAGGCGCGACGAAGGGATTGCAGGTCAACATCCTGCTAGACAGCACATTCAACTACAATGCGTGCCTGGCCGGTGGCGTCGACGTTCGCATCACCGATGCGGACAAGCAGACGATCCTTCCGTACTTCATCGAGTCCTGGACCTCCGGCACCTCGGCGAGCATCTGGTTCAAAGTCGATCTGGCCGACACGTCGAACCACGTGGCCTATCTGTATTACGGCAACAATCTAGGCACGCCCATCGCGCCAGCCGCCACTCCTGTTCCGCCCATCGGCCCGTTCAGTCACTCGGACAACTACATCACCACTTCCGGCACGGCCGTTACGGCCATCACTCCCGAGAACCTCATCCTCGTCGGCAGCACCTACTACTGCGTCTTCGAGAACCGCACGTCGGGCGAAGCTATCGGACTCATGCACACGAGCGATCCGACAGTCACCACCGGCTGGACCTTCGACTCGAATGTCACCGCGGTCTTTGAACCGTGTCTGATTCCGAACTACGACGGCCACGGCAACTTCGCGATGTTCTACACCGGGAGCTCCGGCGCTGGTCCAAGCGGAGGGAACGAGCAGGTTGGTTTCGCTACTGCTCCGGCGATCACCGGCCCGTGGACGAAATCCAGCGGAAATCCGGTCATCCCTTGCGGTTCAATCGGCTCCATCGATTACCAGTACGCCGCGGACAGTTGGTACGGTGGGAAATTCGGCAACACGTACTACATCGGATACACCGCCGGGCCTGCGACTCAGAACCTCGGCGAACCGTGGGGCCAGAGCTACGTCACCACGACAGACTGGGTGACCTTCACCAAATCGAACAAGATGACTTTTGCCGCCGGTGCAGCCTCGCGCTGGGACGCGTGGGACGCTCACCGCGGTCACCCGATTCAGGTCGGATCGCAATGGGTCCAACTCTATTGCGGATGCGCTTTCGGAAACACCGCGACGTTTCAGGCCGGAGTCATGCTGGCTCCATCGTCCGTCGTCCAGGACATCCGCAACAATGCCGACTACGTGTTTGATTTCTGGGACGGCTTCGACGGCAGCTCTCTGAATTTGCAGAAGTGGTCGGTTGGCTCGAACCTCACCATCACCGTGTCGGGAAGTATCGCGGATATCTCAGGGACGGGTTTGTCGAACAACAGCACGACAGGTGTGGCTGGTTCCACCGGCTTCCCGAAGAACATCGTGTGCGAAGGCTATGTGCGATTTAAGAGCGCTTGCACCAGCGGGTCGACGAACACAACAGACTTCGGCATGGGAGAAGGAAACGTCCTCGACAATTCTTTTCTGATCTCGGCCGAGAACAGCGTGATGCAGCAAAGCTATTTCGATGGTGGGACTTTCGTAGGCTGGAACACGATCAGCGGCGCGCCGTTCGACACCACCAACTACCACAAGGCGCAAACATTCTGGGACGGCACCACGGTGACTTTCGCTGTCGACGGACACACGGCGTCGGCCACGCCTGCGAACATCACCTACAACACAGCATTCTCGGCGGTCTTTTTCATTTACAAGAACACGGTGCTTCCAGAAATCCTGGTCGACTGGGTTCGCATTCGTAACTGGCCGGGTCACGAGTCGTCGGTTTCGCTGGGGCCGGTTCAGCCTGCGCCAAGCGGCACCGGAGACGGGCTCAACTACGGTTATCGGTTTCGGTTCTAAGGTGGGGGAACCATGATTCAATATTTTTCGTACAACTTCAGCACCGTCGAGAATCCACTGAGCGATGGCGGAAACTTCACCACCATCCCCGGCTACTCTGCGCTGAAAGCAGTCGCGGGAAATCTTTGCGAGGGATCTTCCGCGAGCACGAACTGCCTGATGTACTACAGCGGCCAAATTCTTCCGGCCGATCAGTACGCGGAAGTCACGATTCCTTCGCTCGCGATTCCCGGCACTGACTACGTCTACCTCGTGGTTCGCCAGGTGCCAGGCGCTCAGACCAGTTACTTCCTGGTTCTGCAAGGAACCACGAGTTCGCCCAGCTCACAGACCGCGACTCTCTATGCTCGCGTCAGCGGTGGCTTGCACAGTCTCGGAACGCAAGCCATCACCATCGCTGCGAACGACGTGATTCGCCTGTCGATCAGCGGAAACACTTTAAGCATTTCGCAGAACGGATCGGTGCTCACTTCCATCGTAGATGGGCAGTACTACATCAACAATGGTGGGTATGCCGGTTTTGGAATTTTCTCGAGCGTTCTGACAGCCACCACCGTGTCGTTGTTTGCCGGAGGCGGTCCTGCGAACCCCGCGGTGGTGCAATACAGTTCCGGCTGGCAGATCGGCGCGTTCGGAACCTCGCTTCCGGCATTCGCGAATCCTGTCGGCGCAGGCGATCAGATCGTCGTGTGGGTCGCGTCCATCGATAACCATGGAACCTGCACGGGATGCACAGACAACGCGAGTGGCGGGAGCAACACCTACACCCAGGTGTTCACGTCGAATCCAAGCAGCGGCATCTACCTGTACTGCTTCCTGGCCACGAACACCTCGGCGCAAACTAGCTTGACGATCACGCCGACAAAGAGCGCCAGCGGCACCTATCTCGTGTCCTGCGCTCTCGACTACCAATCGGCCATCGCTTTCACGCTCGACCAGGCCAACTCGCAATACGCTGGCAGCGGCACTCGCAACCTGTACGCGCAGACCACTTCGACGCTCGCGCAGGCAATTGAAGTTGCCGTTACCTTCTACAGTGAAACCTCGAACGACAACGAGCAAGCCGTTCCGAACAACGGATTCACCATCCGCGCGTTTGAAAACGGAGATCCTGTTCTTGGCGAGTGGTTCGGGTCCGCGGACAAGATCACCGCGGCCATCACGGCGATCAGCAATCCTGGATACAACGTCGGCACGAATCTTTCCGGCAACTGCCCCGTCGGAATCGTTTTGCTGTATGCGGCAACTTACTCGATCAGCGGCAGTGCCGGTGTCGCCGGTGCCACGGTCTCTTACACCGGAACGTCTTCAGGCAGCACCACGGCCGACGGATCCGGCAACTACACGATCTCCGGTCTCTCGAACGGCAGCTACACCATCACGCCTTCTCTGACCGGCTACAGCTTCTCGCCGACGAACGCGAGCGAGACCATCAGCGGATCGAGCATCACCGGCGTGAACTTCACGGCCACGCATCTCACGGTGGCGACGGCAACCTTCAGTCCGGTTGCTGGCACGTACCAAAAAACTCAGACGGTCACGGTGTCGAACTCGAACTCCGGCCTCGCCGGGTTTGCGATGTACTACACCACGGACGGATCCACGCCGACCACGGGATCGACGCCGATCTCGAACGGCGGCACCGTCTCGATCAGCCACAACACGACACTCAAGGTGCTCTCGGTGGCCACCGGCTACATCAACTCGATTGCCACCGGGCAGTTCAACATTGTCCAGGGAACCGGCGACGGGCTTAATTACGGTTACCGCTTTAGGTTCTAGCCGGTCTGGCGTACGATCCCCGGGTGGGTAGGGTGATTACGGCAGGGAAGGCTAGATCCCCTCCCTGGCGGCCCCTGGTAAGGTTTGGCGCTATAAAGGCGCTGATCAAGAAAGGAAAGAGCATGAAAGCACTCCTGAAAGTCCTCGGTCTAGTACTACTGTTAGCCACCGGCGCAAGCGCTCAATGCATCAACACTGTCCAGGGAACCTGGTGGAGCGCCGCGCTCGGATCCTCGCAGACTGGAAACTTCATCGTCACCTTCCAGGTTGCGCCGAGTAACCTCACTGCGGATTTCGTCGTTGGAGTCTCCCAGGGAACGCCGACCACGTACACGAATCTCGCGGCCATCGTGCGGTTTGGCAGTCCCACCTCAGGGATCATCCAGGCCATGAACGGCGGCACCACTGCCGCCACAGACACGTATCAACCGGCAACCGGCGGTCCAACGTACACCGTGCCACCGGCCGGATCTTTCTACACCGTGGAGTTCGATGTTCGCCTGGCCAGCCACACCTACGACGCGTACGTCACCGCACCTGGTGCCACAGCGAAAACGGTGATCGGGATGAACTTCAACTTCCGAAGTCCTTCCGCGGCAATCACTGCGATCAACTCCATTGGTGGAGAGGTTGGCAGCGGCAACGGTCAAGTCTGCAACGTGACCATCGGGCCGAAGGTTGGTGTGCCGGTGCTGAGTTCGGTCTCGCCATCGTCGATCAGCGTGCAGCCACCAGGAAGTTCTCCAGTTGTACTGACGCTCACCGGGACGGGATTCATTGCGGCTTCGGTTCCGAACATCAACGGAACGGCCGTCGCCGCCGGATATTATTCCTTCATCAATGCGACCACGATGTCGCTGACCGTCGGCGGCCAGTCGATCACAACGCCAAGCAGCTCGACGATCACGGTCACGAATCCTGGTGCCGGTGGAGGAACCTCGAACGGTCTCGGTTTTTCAGTGAATGCCGGATCACCTAATCCGCCAAATCCTCCGACAGTCAGCAGCATCGGCAGCACGCAGACGATAGGACTCGCCTGCGCGCAAACCGCACCGCCTCCTGCATCGCACAGCGTCACGCTGACCTGGACCGCTTCGACCAGCACCGACGTGACCAGCTACAACGTGTATCGCGCGACAACGAACGGTGGACCAACTTACACGAAGATCGGCAGCGCCACGCTGCTCACGTACACTGACGCGAACGTCAGCTCCGGCGTGACCTACTACTACGTGGTGACCTCCGTCGCACCGGCTTGTCCTTCGGCCGTTACCGCGACCACACCGCCTTGCGGCGAGAGCGTGTACTCCAACCAGGCGAGCGCCTCGATCCCATGACCAAAGAGATCTACATGACCCTGGGCCGGTCAGAGCTCGTCATCCACATCCCGTACTCGGTGGTGGTCGACGAGATCAAGCCGACGGAGCGGAACAAGGCGCACTTCCCGCATCTCACGAAGCGGGAAGCGGACGTTCTGTACGCGATCCGCCTGGGGTTGCAGTACAAAGAGATCGGCCAGCGACTGAATCTCGCAGAGCGCACCATAAAATTCCACGCGTGCAATCTGCTGAAGAAGCTAGGGGTGAAGTCGAAGACGGAGATCCTCCGGCAGTTCGGACTTCTTGAAAGGGTCGGTGAAAGTTATGTGGATTTTTACGGGGGCAAATGTAGCACTCTTGGCAATCATAGCCATGATCCTGCTCGGCCTGCTGGTGGCGATGTGGAAGCCGTTGGCGCTGGACTTCGTGAAGGCCAACTTCGGGCTCCTGGTCCTGACACTGCTCTTCATGACACTGCTCGCCATCTCATTCCACGTTTATCACGAAGGATCCACGAACGCCCTCGGAAAAGATTTCCTCGCGTGGCTTGAACAGAAGGCCGGGGAAGTTTTAGCCTCGGTGATGACCGTGATCGTCGGCGCGCGTGCTACGAATCAGCGCGCCGGTGACACGACGAACGGCGGTAGCACGACGACAGTACGCACTACGACGACAGGAGCAACAGGGGCAACACAACACCCCTAGAAAACCAATGGGGATCCTGATGGTTATCGTGACAAAACATTTCTACGTCATTCTCGCCAAGGCCGCTCCGTATCTTGGCGGCTTTGTGATCTTCGCCTCGTTTCAGAACACAGGTGACACTTGGACGGCGACGATTTGGCGCACCGCGATCAGCGTTGCGTTGGCCACGTTCGTGACTCTGGTCGGGGCCATCTATCAGAACCTGAATCGCCGATTAGAAGTTTTGGAAGCGGCAGCTCGTGGTGAACTCCTTCCAAGGAAAGAATACGAAGCCCGTCACGAAGATCTGAAACAGCAGCTCACACGTATCGAGAACCTCGTGATAAATCAGGCGGGAAGAAAATGACCCGGCTCAGTCCGCACTTTCAGCTCGAAGAGTTCGGCAAGCCCGATCCGGTTCCGCCGGATTGTGTAAATATATTTACACGCCTGGCGAACGAGATCCTCGAACCGATTCGCACTTTCGTTGACCGGCCGATCTTCATCACCAGCGGCTACCGGACACCGGCGCACAACCAGGCGATCCATGGATCTCCGACGAGCGAGCACGTGGCCACCGAGTACAGTTGCGCCGCGGACTTCACGTTCGCGCTCAACAGCCGCTTGTTCAGCGTCCGCAAAGTTTTCGATTGGATCCGCAACGATCCAACTCTTCCGTTCCATCAGGTGATCCTGGAGCACTCCGCGGGTGGAGAGTCGATCATCCACGTGAGCATCAACGAAGAGAAAGAAGGGATCCGGCAAGCGCTCGAGGGGGCGACCTACAATGCCTCACCCTACACGGCGTGGGACACGGTGGCGTACGAACCGATAGCAAGCCAGGAGGGACAGGAGAACGTCTGATGGCAAGCAAGGAGAAGGAAGTTGGGACAGTGAAGTGGTTCAACCAGACCAAGGGATACGGATTCATCGGCCGAGAAAAAGCGCCCGATGTTTTCGTGCATTACACGGGGATCACCGGCGAGGGTTACCGAAACCTCAAGGAAGGTGATCGCGTGGAGTTCGAGGTCATCCAGGGACCGAAGGGCCCCCAGGCGGCCGACGTCACAATCATCTAAGGAGAACACCATGGCACGATATCGTTTCATCGTGGTGCTGGCCCTGGCAGCTTGTCTGTCGGGCTGCGCCGCGCGAACAAAAACAATCACGAATCTTCCGCCGGGCGTCACGCAGCAGCAGGCGCAGTCGTGGGATTCGGCAGTCGCGGATCTCGATAAGCTCTCGCAGGCGGTCAGCGCGGTGCGCGTAGCGGTAATCGATCTGAACAAGCAGGGAGTCTTTCCAGACGGTCCACACTATGTGACTGCTCTGCAGATCATCGGTAAGATCGATCAGCTCGAGATCTCCGCGGCCGCGGTTCTGCAACAGAGTCCGCAGAACTTCGACGCGTCGGCGAAGACGAAGGTCGCCGACTACCTGACACAGATCAGCCAGCAGCTCGTCTTGCTGAACAACGAAGGCGCGACAGGGATCAAGAATCCCGGCAGCCTGCAAACCATCAACACTCTGATCGCGCAGATCCCGGCCATCATTGCGCTGATCATCCAGCTTTAACGGCCGGGAGAAGAAGGAACAATGACAACGACGACTCCGAACACAACGAAAAGTTTGCTCGACAGCCTCGCGAACGTAGGAGGCTACGTGGGTCTGGCCGTGCAGCTCGGCGAGACGCTCATTCCTCTCGGCGTGGGCCTGGTCAACAAGATCAGGGGCATCAGCAACGTCGAATCGACGGAGACTTATATGCTGCTGGTTGCGGGGGATCAGACGGAGCTTTTGCAAATCATTTCGGCCAGCCAGGCAGATCTCGCGGCCGTCAATGCGGAACTTGTTCGTCTTGGCGCGCAGCCGCTTCCTGTGCCTGCGACTCCGGCGGCTCCGATCACACCGGCACCGGCACCGTCTGGGAGCTCACCCGCGGCCGGGAACTAGCTGTTCATTTAGGTACAGATCTATGGGCCAGCGGTGATATGCTGCTGGCCCAGGAGGACCCTATGGAAGCTCACAACAGCGCTCCGTTGCGTTTGATCCTGATGGTGCTCGCTATCGTCCTGTTCTTCATCGCGGCCACAGCATGGCCTGCGCCGGTGGAACCTTACCGCATGAAGTTAATTGCTGCTGGGTTGTTCTGCTGGGCGCTCTCTACGTTTTTTTAGCTTTCGGCAAAACCTTTCTCTCGAGACCGCCTAGCCGAATCGATTCTTCGTCTGACGGATAAGACTTTCCAGTGACACGCCAGACGATTGCTTGCACTCTACTTTTCCCTCTGAAGAACAGACCAGACTCATAGAGCAATCCCTTACTGCACAAAGGCCTGGTGCGTGGATTAATTGTGTTCTGCTGCACACCGGTGATGTCGACGATCTGATTCGCGGTGAGACCGTAAGGGCTGTTTCTGATTGTGTCGATGACCAACTGCTCGTAGTGACCGGCATCAACTGCCTTGGCCGCCTCGTGACTTGTCGGAGGATCCGTCTTCCTCGCCAGGCCGTGCTCCTTCGGTGGCTTCGCTTTCGGCTTCTGCGGTTGGTCGAACAGACTCGGCTGCTGATCGTTCTTCTGTTTTCGCACCACGCTTTCCTTTCTTCGGCACGACACAATCGCGGATCTCTTCGGCAAGCTCGATGATCGCGTCCCAGGCTTCTTTCATTTTCTCTGTGTCGACACCTTCACCGAGGCGCTGTGGCTTCTCGTACTTCTCGTGGTAGACGAGCAGTGCCGTCGACAATGTCTTCAGATAATCGAGTGATGGGATCCCGCGAGTCATTCCTTTGTCTCCTGGGAGAAGATCGTCAGCTTCACGTCTTCGACGGGGATCGGATACATCATCCCGCGGAGACGCAGATACTCGTTGGCCTTCCGCACATCGTTGGTCCGCAGCCCGGCGCAGATGATTTCGGTGAGGACCTCGAGCTGGCCAACGGAAAGCTTGCGAGTGTCGAGCTCGTAGACGGTGATCGGCTCGCCGTTCTTCATGCCCTTGAGCGGCAGCGCCGTCCGCAGCGGGAGCTCCTCGTCTTCCTCGAAGATGTCGCGCCACTCGCGGTAGTTGGGACCAAGCGGGGTGAGCACTGCGGTGAACTTACTGAATCCGTCGTAGATCATTTGCGTCTGAAGTCATCGCGGTTCGGACACAACGCGTGGTGCGGGACACGTTCAACGCGCAGCACAGGCTGCGGAAATGCTTTGGTGGTGTCTTTCACTTGAACAACACTGAAGGGCATCTTCTTGTCGTTGGGACTGACCCACCATTCTATGGGTTCCTTGCAGCCTCGGCACCAGCCGTCGTTGTCATAGACATATCCGGCTGCTTCGAGACCTTCTTTTGTGTTAGGGAGCGCCATAGGTCCTTCCTGCTCGCATGTGCGCTGCTGATGCATCGCGAATTTCCTGAGGTGCTGTTTGAAGCCACTGCCTACTCTTTCGGCCCATATCGATTGAGTTGTCTTTGTTGGTGCCAAGGAAAAGATGGTCGTCACGAACGCATCGACGCGTGTCGCAGCGGTGAAGAACACAAAGACCTTTAGGTACAGGTCCGTGTTTTAGTTCCCACGCAAAGCGATGAGCGAGCTTGATGCCGACGCCACGACCACCTCCCAAATAAGTGCGTCCGTAGCCCCTCGCATTGAGATCACCCTGCCAGATCCAACAGCCAGTCTTACTTTTCTTGACCAGGCTCCAGAACTTGCGGATGAAGTATGCGAAGGGCTTCGGCTTCATTCGTCGCCTTCTTCCTCCTCGAAGAGATCGGTCTGTGCTTCTTCGAGCGTGATCCAGAAGTGATTGCCCAGGTTCACGTCGGCGAACTTGGCGATGTACGGTTCGTATTTTACCTGGAAGCGGAAACTGAAGCGCACCACCTTGCGAGCGGTGCCTTCGCCTTTCCGTTCGACGAGCGCAAGATTCGCCTGCACCATGCGCGCCGCCGGAAGTGAGAGCACTTCATCCTTGTCGTCGTGCGTAAGGTAGAACTTCACGGCCTGGCCGGGGAGCTCCTTGAAGCCGAGCGTCTTGCGGCCGCGTTTCGCGATGTCGTGATAACCGTCAGCCACAATCTTCGGCAGCAACTCCTTGTGCTCTTTCTCGAGAGGGAACGACATCACGAGAGCGATCACTACGTCACCAGATTTCGGAAGCTTGCTGTAGACGGGCTTGTTGTAGAAGGCCTGCATGCGTTCTCCCACGACTGTGGGCTTCGGTGGTTGCTCAACGAGCAGCGAGCCACCCTTGCTGGGTTTGTCGAGATCCTTCACCGCATCCGCTTTGTCTTCGGGCGGCAGCATGCGCTTACCGGTTTTCTTCGGCGCGTGCTTTTTGTCAGGTAGGTCTTTGGCGCTCAATCAAAATCTCCTTCCGTTGCCGGTGCTTCTTTCGCGGGAGCGGCCGCCGGAGGAGTCTTCTTGACCTTCTTCGGCTTTTTCTTCTCGCGCGTGGGTTTATCCTTCTTTGCCATGGTTCTCCTTTCAGATTTGTACTGCTGGCGTACTGCGGTGAGGAGTCGAGTATATACCACGCCTAGGAGCGGTCAAGCTTTAGTCTTCAATAAATGGCAGACCGATGTGTGATGCATCTTCAGAACAGCGGCGATCTCTGAGACGGTATAGCCATTCCCTCGTGCTGTGGACACAACCCGGCGGCGCGCGGCGACAAGCTCCTTCCTCCTGAGCCTACAGAGGATCATGGCAGGTGGAATCTGCGTCTCCATACTTATCCCCGAGATGATTTGGGCCATTGAGGGACGCGACTCCTTGACGCCGCTTAATCCTGGGAGCCTAGCAACGAGCAGTTGCAAAGCTTTCTCTCGGCATGGAAGGCATAACTGTTCGGTCATCAATAGGACCGCCCGTAGTGGCACCACAGCGAAATCGATGTCAAATGGATTGCTCCCGTTCAGCATTAATAGTTCTCCTGAGTACTTGTGGTTTTCTAGTGGTGTAATGTACTGCAAAGAGGCAATATAGTGTCGGTGTCACACTAAATCAACAGTTTTTTCCACTTATCCTAGGTTAAAATTTCCACTACTTCCACAGGTCTCACCTGGTTTCCACAGGCAGACCCCTTGATTTTCTGGGTTCCACGATGCAATGCTTCTTCTGCCTCCTAACCCGCAAGTCAAAACCAAAAAAAAACCATCAGGATTCACTTTTTCTGTGGAAAATTTCGGAGCGGAACCGGCTTCGCATCTACGCTTCCTTTTGGATCCCAAAACCACTTCCCCTCGCCGGTGACGTAGTCTTGAATATGAACCCAGTTGCCGATCCTGACGCGCTTCTGGCCCGGCGGATAATCGACGTAGATCCCGTGGATGATCATTCTCGGTGGTGCTTCTTTCGATGGCAGTCTTCGACGTCCCGCATGCTATGCGTGCGGCGTACGTTGGTGTGTAGGGTGCCGTCTGCGAGGATCGTCTTAAAGCAATCGCACCGGCCTGGACCTAGACCACCCTGGATGTGCTCGAGATCGCCCTGGCCCGGCGCAAGCGCTCTGTGGCAGATCCCACACTGGCTCTCAACCGCAAAGACCTTCTGCCGGAGCGCGGTGACGTCGGGGCCCTTGAGGTACATGTGGCCGGAGATCGAGACGTAGCTGCGCTTCTTCGGATCGGTCAACACTCTGAGCTTATAGAGCGTGCGCGTAGCGGCTTCGTCGCGCTGGTTCTCGATCATCGCTTGGCCACCTCGTCGATCACGAACTGCGTGAAGGTCTCCTTGAACCACTGCGGATCGAAGTTGTGCCGGGCGGCTTCTTCCGCGCAGAACGCCATAGAGTGGAACATGGCGATGATCTCCTGATCGGAGATGAGATCTTTCTCCTGCGCGGCTTCGAGTTCAGCCAGGAGTGCCAGCGCCGTCGTCATGATCCGCTTCACACTCATCCGTTCCTGGTGCGTCAGTTGGTTCAGGTTCAAGCTCATCGTCGATCTCCTCGTGAATTTTAGGCGCGCTCACTCTCACCCAGGTGACACGGCCAGGCTCGCCCTGGTATCCCAGCCGTGCGCGAATCAGTTCGTGCTCCACCACCATCGCTTCGATCAAGCAGTCTGTCGCGGCCTCTTTGCCGAGCACGACCACCCAGGAGTTCCACAGCTCCAGGAAAGCTTCGAGACCGCTAACCTCGAGCTTCAGCCGGAGCTCGCCGCGCTGGATGCTCTTCGCCTTGCGAACTTCGGCCTGGTGCTTGTACGCAGCCTTTAGATCGTCGGAGATCTCAGTCATAGCTTCCCCGGGATCCCCTTCCAACTGAACTTCGGAGGCTTCGGCCGGTTGTTATCGATCAGGATCGATTCCGTCACCTGGCGGCAGTACATCATGGCTTTCTCGCGGACGTGCCAGGGGATGTCGACCATCCACCGGACGTGCCACTCGGCGCGCGACCAGGCGTGGCGGCCGAAAGTAAACGGCCGCCCTCGATCACTGATGCATGTCTGACCGCGGAATTGCTCGTCGTCACCTTCAATGATGACGACGGGCTCGTGGATTCTGGCGCGCCAGCTTTCGCTGCTCATCCTTCAGCTCCAGGTTCCCGCGGGATTGGTGTGCGGCCGTCGGGCTCAAAGTACTGATCGCCAATGCGCTTCAGGCCTACGATGTCAGGAACGCCGTCGCCGGTCTTCTTCGTGAAGCACTCGACGACGTTGCCGATCATGCCCATCTCGCGGCCTTTCGGAAAAGCCTGCTGAATGATCTTCGACCAGATCGTGAACCAGTCGCGGTTGAGCTGGATCTTGATGAACGGCACGTGCTGCTTGCTCGTCTCCGCGTGGATCACCGTGTGGATCGTGCCGGTGAGCGGGACAGCACCGGCTGGGATTCCATGGCGCGCCCCGCCACGTTCCTTGCCGGTGCCGCCCTGTTTTTCCGCTTTTGCCTCCTGCTTTGCGGATTTCGGTGTCACGTTCTTCGCTGCTGCGAGACGTGCGTCTTCTTCCTCGACGCGCCGCAGGGCGTTCTCTGCGTTCTGAGCGGCCGCTGAACCGGGCGGATGTGCGTGGTTCAGCTTGGCGTCGAGGATCTTTTGCTGTGCGGCTTTCGCGGCCGCGTAGGAATCTACGGTCTGACGCGACTGCGGCGCTACGCCGTCGACGGAGATCTGCCGACCTTCCGGCGTGAGATCCATCAGCCGCGCTTCGACTTCCTCGCTCGTGAAGATATTGCCGAGACCAGGGAATCGTTTGCGAAGGCCTTTGGCTTCGGCGCACTTCTCGAGCTGGTTCTTCGGCATGCGGTTCCAAAAGTCCGCACGCTTCTCTGTGAGATCCGCCGGTGCGAGCTCTTCCCACCACACTGTCGCTTCTGTCGCCGGTCCCGTCTTTCCGAGGATCTTCACGGTGGCCGACTCAGGGACTCGCCGACCAGCCGGAGTGAACACCGGTGGATCAAACCAGGTGAACACCGCGCTGCTGGCACCGGCGTAATCGTTCGGATAATCCGCGGCCGCGATTTTTCGATAGCCGCCAATGCCGGTGATGATCACCATGTCGTGACCACCGCCTTTGACCGGCCACATGATGCAGTAGATCTGCTTCAGGAACGGATCGAGCTTGGTCTTCTGGCAGACCTGCATGAAGATCTTGAACTCTAGCTCAGTTGTTCCCTTCGCGCAGATCTCGCGGATGTCGGCGAGTTCTTCGGCCGTCGGAACGTGCGGACGGCCATGCTTGACGATCTCGTAGTGCTGCACCTTCTGCGGCAACTGCGCCGGGCGGCGACGTCGACGACGCTCACGCGCCTTCGGCCGGTGATGCTTGATCTTCTTTTTCGTTTTCAACGGATTCCTCCACACGAGTGAATTTGTAGTTCGGTTTGATGTGAACCAGGAAGTACGCGCCGATGGAATGTTCCCCAGGCATATTCACGCCCATCAGTTTGTCGAACTTCTCCTGGGGGACATTCAGGTAACGGTAGACTCTGCGGGTGGAGTCATTCTGCTGCTTCAAGAACTCCACTTCAAGAGTTTTTGTTGCCGGATCGTACCCCACACTCCTGATCAACGCGCTGCGGATCGTCTTGCGATTCATCACTGCTCCTTTCGAGTAGTCGTCTGTGAACAAAGAAGTGCATCTGCTCGAGCGGCTTCTTGCCACGCTCGTGAGTTTCGAGATCGTGCCAGATCCCGCGCGGATACCAGAAATCAAAACGGCCGTCCACGCGGTAGTGATCCTGGGTTACCTTGAAAACCAGGTGGCCCATCTCGCGAAGTTTTTCAATTGGCCCCATAGATCCCTCAAATAATCCCGAGGAGAGGGGCCCATGCTTCCCTCTCCCCGGGTAATCGCGGCGTAGGTTCCGAGCTACGCACCGCGAAATTGGTGACGGCCGCCAGCGATCCCGTAGGTTCTGGTAGGACTCCTCACGGTCACTAACCGTCTCGAGTTGCCCTGTGGCCGTCAAAGATCAATACGTGCGCTCGAAGGTGATCTCGATTCCGCCGATCAGATCCTCGATGAGCTTCACGTCGGCATCCGTTTCGTAAGTCGCGCCGCGCACCACCACGCCGATAGCCTTCTCGTCAGGGCAGAGGTACTTCAGCTTGACCTGCATCGGGTTGACGACTCTGAACTTCGGATTCACGCGCTTCACGACGCCCTGCTGCGTGGGAATGTTCGGCGCGACATCGACTCGACTCGCGATCTCCGCGGCCTTGGCCTTGGCCTCCTGCTCTTTCACGGCCGCATCCGCTTTGTCGGCTTCCTCGATGGCACCGGCCTCGCGCAAAAGCTTTTCGCTCTCGCGCAGGGTGATCTTCTTCGCTCGCAGATCCGCGCGGATCTCTTCGACACGAGTCTTCCTGCGCTCCTCGGCCGCGGCCGCATCCTTCTGGCGCTGCACTTCGGCTTCGCGCTCGAGCGCCTGCTGCTTCTCGCGTGCGACACGATCACGTTCGGCCTGGGCGCGTTTCTCCTCGAGCTGGTCCCATTCACCCAGGCGCGGGTTCAGGACGTTCTTGCGGAGATCCTCGACCAGGTCGTAGACGCTGTTGCCTTTTTTCTTGATGTAGTCGCCGACCTCCTTCAGAACTTTCTTGTACGGCTTCAGGATCTCCTCGACGTCGTTCTCCTCCTTCTTCAATGCCGCGACGAGCTCACCGCCACGAATGCGGCTCTGCTGATCGACGATCTTGAGCTCGCGCACTTCCGTCTCGAGGTGCTGCACGCGCGCCAGGTGGTCCTGCACTTTCAAGAGTGCGATCTCGAACTTCGGCATCGCCGTCGACGGGATCACTTCTCCTTCGGGCAGCTTCTTCACGATGGCTTTCTTCTTCACAATTCCTCCATTCGTAGAGTCCAATGCTTTGTTTCACCGCGGGGACCTTGCTTCGCCCAACCATACAAAAAGATCTTGTTGCCTGCTGCGAGCCACCTTTTGTGTTCGGGGATCGCGAGGATCTTGCGCCGGTGCGCGGCGAACTGTCCACTGGTATTCGGGAAACACTGGATCAACGCCGTGGCTTTCTGATCCTTCAGGATCTGGCCGGATCCGCTACAGGTGCGGCATGGTACGCGAGCACCGGAGGCCAGTGGTTCGACCAGGACGCCGAGACCGAAACAGACGCGACACTTTTCAAACGTGTCCTCCCTGCAGGCGAGGATATCGCCGAAGCCCCACACATCCTGACGAACTCCAAACTTCATCTTGCCGCGTGGTGGAATCCACTTCTCGACAATCGCGCAGGTCCATCCGTTCTCGCGCAGGCGCTTCAGGCTTCGTTGTGTTGCGTGCGTTTTCTGTTTCATGATCTCCTCGTGGAATGGCCGGAGGGGCTGAGTCTCCGGCCGGTCAGTTAGAACCCGTCGCCACCACCACCACCCATTGTCGGGGCTTGCTGCTGGTAGCGATTCGTTTCATCGTTGATCGAGCCGACTGCTGCATCAGCGAGCTTGCCAACTATCCAGCCGATGACGCCTTGGCAAATCGCACCGCAACTGCAGTAGCTGCTGTGGCTGTCAAGGTTTCCCATTCCGCCGCCGTGGAACTCAAGGCGAAGGTGGGATGTGGAAGTAGCTGAGTGATCAGGAGTCGGAGCGGAGAAACCCGCAACGACCAGGGTCAGTGATAGAATCAACGCGAGTGCTGCTTTTCTCATTCGTGTTTTTCCTTTCGTGTGAAATTGCCGGTGCGATCACCTGGAGAGAAGCCAAGCGATTGCACCGGCAAGAGTGAAGAAGACCCAAGCCCATTCCTGCAACCAGGCCTTCAGAAATTCGCGCTGCATGCGGCGCTCGAACCGTTCCATCATGGCCGCATCACCAAGATGAACAGCAGGATCCCCGCGATCACCAGCATGGCCACGCCAAGATTGCGGAGTCGATTGCGATAACGGAACGTGATCACTTGACCCTCCTCTGCAAAAACTCGTCCCACGCCGCCTGGTCAAAGATGCTGTCGTTGATGAATGCTTCGGGATGCACGGCGCGAAATTCTTCCTTGCGCTCCGAGATCCAAAGAGTGAAACCGCACATCATTCCGCCCGGCCACAGTGCGCGATCCCACTCGAGCTGCTGCTCAGACGTGCGCTTGTGCTCCTTGGCGTAAATCACGTAGCGGGGATTCCACGTGGTTTTCGTCATTTCAGCCTCCTTTCAAATAGAGTTCCTGTGATGTAGCAAAGTGCTCCGAATGTTCCGAGTCCCGCCGGGAAGGAGTGGAGCTGCTCGCCCACTCCAATCCCGACGAGAAGACAACCGGCGAATACGATGATGAGGACGAGAACACTCACTATCGTTTCTGCCTCCCTCTCTGCGCGTTCTGAGCCTCGAGATCGAATTGGATCACGCGCAGATCCTGGAGGACCTCGTAGAGCTTGTGCAGGCGCTCACGGTGCAATTTGTCGGCGAGCTGGTAGTTGCTGTCCTTGCCGACGTAATCGCGGCCGTGTGGGGCCGCCTGCTGCAGCTTGTCATAGGCAGCGTTGACCGCCTCGGCCGCCTCTCGGTGCTGGCGGATGAGTTCGGCGGCCGCGGTGCCGTTCAGGTTGATGATCGGAATAGTGGAGATCACTTGGTCACCACCAGGGAGAGCTTGCAGTCGGTCAGACGTTTGCGTTTCAGTTCGGGTGACTTGAAGAGATTCTCCATGGCGCGCATCGCGGCCACGCGAAGAGACGATCCTCTCCCGCGGCCGGTCAGCGTGACATGACCCGGCAGGCAGTCGAATCCATGCGCCAGCA